>UMGV01048912.1_pt1 | contig 21216 bp, 20 predicted proteins | sample 1965361 | NCBI WGS metagenome assembly UMGV01 (sample SAMEA4836081, study PRJEB28245) | human gut metagenome | biome: gut microbiome; material: fecal sample | place: Denmark | collected 2008
GGTAGATATACTAATAAGAAAGTTATTAATCCTGAAACTAAGGAAGTTATTATTGATAAGAATGAGTATATTACTGAGGCTATTGCCAATAAGATAATTAAAGCTGGTATTACTGAAGTTGAGATTAGAACTGTTCTTACTTGTAAGACTGATCATGGTGTTTGTCAACATTGTTATGGTAGAAACTTGGCTACTGGTAATATTGTTGAAATTGGTGAAGCTGTTGGTGTTATGGGTGCTCAATCTATTGGTGAACCTGGTACTCAGCTTACCATGAGAACATTCCATACTGGTGGTGTTGCTGGTGCGGATATTACTCAAGGTCTTCCGAGAGTTGAAGAGTTATTTGAGGCTAGAATGCCTAAAGGTAAGGCTACTATTAGTGAAATTAGTGGTGTTATTTCTAAGATTGAAGAAGCTGGCGGTAAATTTAAGGTATATGTTAAGAATGATACTGAAACTCGTGAACATGTTACTTTATATGGTGCTAAGCTTAGAGTAGAAAAAGGAGATAAGATTGAAGCTGGTGATAGACTTACTGAGGGTTCTGTATCTCCTAAAGAGTTACTTGCAGTAACTGATCCTAATACTGTACAACAATATATTCTTAAAGAAGTACAAAAGGTATATAGATCACAGGGTGTTGATATTAGTGATAAGCATGTTGAGATTATTGCTAGAAGAATGATTTCTAAAGTTAGAATTATGGATGCTGGTGATACTTTATTTGTACCTAGTACTACTGTATCTTTACAAGAATTTACTAAGGGTAATAGAGATGTTATTATTCAAGGTAAGAAACCTGCTATTGGACAACCTATACTTCTTGGTATTACTAAGGCTGCTCTTGAGACTGATTCGTTCTTATCTGCTGCTTCATTCCAAGAAACTACCAGAATCTTAACTGAAGCTTCTGTTAAGGGTAAAGTTGATAAACTTCAGGGATTGAAAGAAAATGTTATTATTGGTAAGTTAATTCCTGCTGGTACTGGAGCTAAAGAGTATATGGATGTTGGTTATTCTTTAGAACATGAATTTCTTGATGATGATGCTTCAGAAGTATTAGAAGAAGAATTTATGGATTAATTTAAAAGTCATAACTTTGGTTATGGCTTTTTGTTTTTGAAGTCTTTTGTCTTCAAAAAGAACTTTAGAGCCTGTAGTCTCTAAAGTTTTGCTATTTTTCTTGGGTTGTGTTATACTTTTTTGTGGTGATATCTATGTTTAAGGTATATGATGATAGTAATTTTGTTATTAATTATCAGGATAATTTGGAAAAGTTAGTTACTAATTTTGTTTGTTATTATAAGAATAATATTAATGAATTACTTAAGAAGTTTTATTTAGGAAGTATTGATAAAATGGAAATTAGGTTATTTTCTGATAAGGATTTACTTAGTGATATACCTTATAAGTTAGGAGATTTTGCTGGTTTCTTTAATAATAATGGTGTTAATTGTTATATTAATATTAATGGTAAGAAGAGTGAAGATGATATTATTAAAGCTATTATGCATGAAATTGTACATCATATTTATAGGTTTTATATTGAAAGTGATACTACTAATAGAATTATTTGGTTTGATGAAGGACTTGCTATGAATTTTTCTTTACAAAATGATAAGTATAATGATGATGATAATTTTAAAGAATTTTTAGTTAATAAAATATTTTCTATTAAGAGTATTCCTTGTATTAATGATTTAAATCATGGTGGTAGTTTTGTTAATGATAACTATAATGGGTATGATTTATCATATTTAGTAGTTAGATATTTAATTGAGACTAATAGTCAAAGGGATTTCTACTTTATTATGAAGGATAAAGATTTAATTAAAAGTATTGGTAATAATGCATTAGAGAGTGCTATGAAATATTATAAGAATAAATATTTTAATACTTTAAATATAAAATAGTGTTTTATTAATAAAATTTTAATTATAAGTTTACATTTTGGGGGTTTTGATATATAATACTTGCATGTTGGGAGATGGTTATATGAATTTTACTGGTTATCCATCTATAGATAATATTCATAATAAAGATTATAGTTTTTTTGATAGAAATCCTATAATACCTGATATGAGTATTTATAATACTATTAATATGCTTAGTACTTTTTATAGAAAAGAAGAAGCTATTGATTGTTTAGATTTGAATGTTAATTATGATGAGATGATTAATGATACTGTTTTGTTATCTAAAGCTTTTAAAGAACTTGGTATTAAGAAGGGTGACATTATATCGGTATCTATGCCTAATTTTTATCAGGGTGTAATAGTTTATTTGGCCGCTAATAGAATAGGGGCTGTTACTACTTTTATTAATTCTATGTCTTCTATAGAAGAAGTTCTTGGTTATCTTAATGAGTTTGAATCTAGTTTGTTTATTAATTTTGATAAAGATAGTGAGTATAATAAGAAGATTAAAGATAATAGTAAGGTTAAAAATATTATTACTTTAAATAAAGATGAAATTAATACTAAGAATTATGGTAATATAACTAGTAGTGCTAATGGATATAGGGATGATTTATTTTTTAGTGATATTGGTAGTATAGCTAAATATTATAAGAAGCCGATATATACTTTATATGGTGGTAAGGAAGATTCACTTATACTTTTTACTAGTGGTTCTACTGGTAATCCTAAGAGTGTAGTTCTTACTAATCAAAATATATTAGCTTCTGGAATTTATATGAAGAATACTGGTAGGATTAAAGCTAAGGTTGGTGAAAGATGTTTGGTATGTGTTCCATTTTCTTATCCTTATGGTTTTGCTACTTCTACTATTATGAGTTTAATATGTGGTAGAGTGGCGGTGCTTGCTCCTACTTTAAGTAAAGATAATATTAGATATTATTTGAGTAAAAATCCTAATTATGTATTTGGTAGTCCTGCTCTTCTTGAGCTTATTAAAAGAAATGTTAAGGATAGTGATGATTTATCTAGTATTCATACTTTCGTTTCTGGTGGGGATTTTCTTACTGTTAGTCAGAATAAAGCTGGAGTAGAATTCTTTAGAAAGCATGGTGCTGAAACTATAATATGTAATGGTTCTGGTAATGCTGAGACTGTTGGTACTAATACGATGGCTGTTGGTTCAATTAATAAGCCTGAAACGGTTGGTAGAGTACTCGTTGGCACTAAAGCTATTGTTGTTAATCCTGATACTTTAGAAGAAGTTAAATATGGTGAAGAGGGTATGCTTTGTATTTCTGGCAAGCATGTATTTAAAGGCTATTATAAGAATGAAGATATGAGTCGTGAGACTAAATTTGTATATAAAGGAATAGAATATTATAAAACCGGTAATATGGGTATTTTAGATACTGATGGTTACTTTACTTTAACTGGTAGAAGTAGTAGATATTATATTAGGTCGGATTTAAATAAAGTTTATCTTGAACATATACAAAATGTTATATCTTTAATTGATGTTGTTGATTCATGTTGTGTTGTACCTAAAGAAGATAAAGACCTTTTATTTACTAATAAAGCTTATGTTGTACTTAAAGATGGTGTTTTACCTTCTCTTGAAGTAAGTAACTATATAATGGATATGTGTTATAAACCTTTATATAATAGTATTACTGGTGAAATGGTTCAACTTAAACCTTTTGAAGTTCCTGAATCTATAACTTTTTTAGATGTTCTTCCAAGAACTAAGGCTGATAAGGTTGACTATACTTTTTTGGAAAATATGGCTAAGAATGAGGTTAAAATTAAAAAGAAAGAACTTAAGTGAAGTAGTTTTTTCTTTTTTCTGTATTTACTAGTATTGACAACATTAAAAAACATGATATAATAAATGCAATAGAAGGAGATTAGAAGATATGGCTATAAATGTTAGGATTCCAGATGAGATGAAAGCATTACTAAAGGGACGTGAAGATATTATTATTGATGTAAGAATTGGGGATTATTTAAATACTGAATTCTTAAGGCGATACACAAAATTTAAAAGCTATGAAGAGTTTGTTGATTTTTCTCCTTATACTGAAGAAGAATTGGCTGATAATTCTGATTTATTTCAAACAGAAAAAATGGATAGATATATTGAATTAACTACTAACTTTAATAGTTATGCAAATTTATTTTCTTTTGCTGTTGAAACTAAACTATTAGAGAGTGTTCAAAAAAGGAAGGGGAAAAATTATTATGAATAATAATTATCAACTTAATCATACAGAATATTTACATTTAAAAAAGAAGTTTCCTATATATTTAATACTTGATAATGTTAATGACCCTGTTAATATAGGTAGCATATTTCGATTGGCAGATGCGCTTGGTGTTTCAAAAATATTTCTTTGCGGAATAGATGGCGATATAAGTATTAACAAAAAAATTAAAAGGGTATCTAGAAACACTATTTCATATGTTGATTATTGCACATATGAATCAACTGTAAATTGTATTGAAGATATAAAAAAAGAGGATGTTAAAGTAATTGCTTTAGAAATAACTAGTAAAAGTACATCTATTAATACTTATTGTTTTGATAAAAATGTTAATTATGCATTTGTTATAGGAAATGAAGAAAAAGGAGTGTCACAGGATGTTTTAAACATTGTTGATAACAGTTTACACATTGACATGTATGGTAATAACTCTTCGATGAATGTATCTGTAGCAACAGGTATAGCTGTTAATCAATGTTTAAATAAAATAAAAGAAAGGAGAAAATAAATGCCAAAAAATAACGATAGAAGTACTACTTTAAGTCATACATCTAATGATGGAAGAAATCAAATAAATTTAACTACTTATACTGATAGTAAGGGAAAAGAAAACTATGTTACACAGATGAAACGTGATGGAAAAGAAGTATTTCATACAACAAAGCATCCAGATGGGACTGTAAATTTAACTACACCAAATGGAAGAACAAAAATTCGCTAGAAGAATTAGAATTAAATTTTTTAAAGGAACTTCATTAAGGTTCTTTTTTTATATCTTGAAAAACATATACTTTTAAGGTATACTTATTATAGATGATAGGAGTTGGTTAGTGTGTATACTGGTATATATTTTTTGATTGAAGCTATATTTTATTCTATATTACTTATGATTGTTTACTTTAGAAAAAAGGTTTTTAATAGCAAGGAAAATAGAGTTTATTCTGTGCTTGTAGTTATTTCTTTTTTCGAACTTTTACTTGAATTTGTTTTGGATTTTGTTGGTCCTATGTATTTAGAAATACCTAAAGTAAGTTATTTTATTGCCAGAATGTATTCTTTGGTAGTTGAACTTTGGATAACTATTTTACTTTGTTATGTTATATTTGTTTGTTTAAATATGACTAAAAAGGAAAAATATATTCCACTTGTAAAAAATATTGCTGCTGTACTTATGATTATGTTTGCTACTTTAAATTTTGTACTTCCTCTTAATTTTATGTATGATGGTTATATTGCTTATACTTATGGACCTAGTGTTAATATTATATATATTTCAGCATTTTTATATTCATTTATTGGTATTGTTACTTTAATAATAAATATTAAAAATATTAGAGATAGAAGATTTTTTCCAATATTATTATTCTTAATATTAGGGGGTATTGCTTCTTATATTCAATATGTTAATCCGGGGTTGTTGCTGGCTACTCCTATACACGCTTTTATTACTTTTATTATGTATTTTACGATTGAAAATCCTGATGTTAAAATGATTGAACAATATCATAAGACTAAGGAAATTATGGATAATGCTAATAAGGATAAAACTATGTTTTTATATAATATGACTAATGATATTAAACTTATTAATAAAGATATTAATAATAATGTTAATAAAATTATGTCTATTCTTGATGCTAAAAGAATAAATAAGGATTATTTGAATGAATATCTTAGAAATATTCTTGTTGATACTGCTAAATTTACTACTATGACTAATGAGGTATTTGATGTATCTTCTCTTGATAGTGCTAATATTAAAATATATAATGATAAATATAATATTAAACTTCTTTTGAAAAAGATTATTACTTTGTATAGTAGTAAATGTAAGGATAAGGGAATTGAATTTAGAAGTGATGTTGCTAGTGATATTCCTACTTATTTGTATGGTGATAGTGTTGGATTTATGAATGTTTTGGTTAGTATATTAGATAATAGCGTTAAATATACTATTAATGGTTATATAGAATTTAGTACTAATGTTATTATTAAAAATGATATTGCTAGAATTATTATAACTATTTCTGATTCTGGATGTGGTATTTCGCCTTTAGAATTAGATAAGATATTTTATAAAAATAAAGAAGAAATAGATGGAGATAATATTAAGAGTAATTTATATACAGCTAGAAAATTAATTACTTTGATGGGTGGTGTTATAATTCCTAATAGTAATTATGGAGAAGGAACGACAATGAGAGTTGTTCTTGATCAAAAAATAGCAGACGAAGATGATTCTAAGATAAGTGATTATGAAAAAGTTTATGATAAGAAGAAGATATTATTAGTGGATGATAGTGATAATTGTTTAAAAATAATTACTAAGATGCTTAAAGATACTAATATTTTAGTTGATTATGTTGGCTATGGTAAAGAAGCTTTGGATAGAATTAGGAATAATGTTAAATATGATTTGATATTATTAGAGGAGAAGATGGAACCTTTAAATGGTTTTGATACTATGAAGAAACTTAATGGTATTAAGAATTTTGATACTGATGTTATTCTTTTAACTAGAAATAATGATTATGAATATAATGATAGTTATTTGGATTATGGATTTAAAGATTATTTACTTAAACCTATTAAGAAGGATTGTTTATTTAAAATTATAGATAAGTATTTAAAATAAATATAAAATAGTGTATAATATATATCGAGGAGATTTTATGAAGATTGAAAAATTAGATAAAGATAATATTAAGGAATATATAAGGGATATGAAGATTACTGATATTTCTAATGTAGAAGAAAATGTGGGTAAACTTAATGAGTTTGGTATTAAGAAAGATGATAAGTTTATATTTAGTTTTTTTCTTTCGGATAATTGTATTTGTGCTAGTTTTGGTAATAATAAGGTAGATGATAATTTGGTTAAAGAGATATTTACTTTTTTAAATAATAATTTGTCTTTTGATGGTCATTTACTTGTTCAGATTGTTCAGACTAAGATTATGGATATAATGGATAGTTTATATAGAATTAAGGATGTTTCTGTTAGTAAGAAGATTAAGGATATTTCTCTTAATTCTCAAATGAGGGAGAAATATGCAGAAATTGATATGAGAAGTATTAAGTATTTTGCTTCTAAAAATGATGTCTTTTGTAATTTATATAGTCAGAATATTCAAGATGAAGAGGTTATTAGGAAATTAGATGAATATTTTGCTCTTCTTGATGTTGGTTCTATTAATTTTACTGTTTTACCTGATAGTTTATCTTATATTGAATCTTTAGGATATAAGTGTGATAGTAAGAGATATGTTATTAATTATGAATAAGAGAAGATGTTTCTCTTATTTTTAATATAATATTATGGAATTATTGTTTTAGACGTGATATAATTATTATGGAGTGATGTTTATGTATAAAAATAAAAAGTTTTTCATATTAGGAATGGCTAGAAGTGGTTATGAAGTTGCTAAGTTATTAGCTAAAGATAACACTGTATTTATTACTGATATGAAAGAGCAAGATGGGGATAAGGTTAAAGAACTTGAATCTTTAGGTGTTACTTTTATTTTAAGTGATAATCCTACTGATTTACTTGATGATTCTTATGATATTATGGTTAAAAATCCTGGTATTAAATATGATCATCCTACTGTTGTTAAGGCTAAAAATATGGGTATTCCTGTTATTAATGAGGTTGAGGTTGCTTATCATTATTTAGATCATGATGTTAATATTATTGGTGTTACTGGTTCTAATGGTAAAACTACTACTGTTAGTATTATATATGAGATTATGAAGAAGGCTTTTGGGGATAAGGTATTCTTAGCTGGTAATATTGGTACTCCTTTATGTCATTTTGTAAGTGATATTGAGAGTGGTGATTATTTAGTTATGGAAATAAGTGATCATCAGCTTTGTGATATGTATGAATTTAAAGCTAATGTATCTGTTATGACTAATATTTATGATTGTCATGCTGATTTTCATGATGGTCATGATAAGTATGTTCAAACTAAGAAGAAGATATTTATGAATCATGGTAAAGATGATGTTAATATTATTAATAAAGATAATAAAGAAGAGATGGCAATTACTCGTGATATTAGTGGTGTTAATTATTATTTTAATGGAAAAGATGCTTATTTTAAAGATGGATATATTTATTATAATAATAAAAAAATTATTAATACTAATAGAATTATATTAAAGGGTAAACATAATTATGAGAATATTATGTGTGCTATTTTGGCCACTAAAAAATATGGTGTTAGTGATAAGATTATTCAAGATGTTGTTAGTAATTTTGGTGGGGTAGAACATAGACTTGAATATGTTGGTAATATTAATGGTAGAGATGTTTATAATGATTCTAAAAGTACTAATACAGAATCTACAGTTATTGCACTTAATTCTTTTGATAGACCTACTGTACTTATTATGGGAGGACTTGATAGGGGACATTCTTTTGATGCTCTTACTAAACCTATGAGTCATACTAAATTAGTGGTGGCTTATGGTGAAACTAAAAATAGAATTAAAGAATTTTGTCATAGTATTGATATTCCTTGTGAGATATGTGATGATTTGGTTAGTGCTACTGATATTGCTTATAATAATTCTAAAGAAGGGGATGTTATTCTTCTTAGCCCTGCTTGTGCTAGTTGGGATCAATTTCCTGATTTTGAAACTAGGGGTAGATTGTTTAAGGATACTATAGTTAAATATAAGGATAAAAATGATTTTAAGTTGTTTTTAGAAAAAGGTAAACATATTTATATGATCGGTATTGGTGGTATTAGTATGAGTGGTATTGCTGATATTCTTGTTAGTATGGGATATAAAGTAAGTGGTAGTGATAGGGTTAGTTCACTTATTACTGATAAACTTATAGAAAATGGTGTTAAGGTATATATTCCTCAAAAAGAAGATAATATTACTGATGATATTGATTTTGTTGTATATACCGCTGCTATTAGAGAGGATAATCCTGAGATGATGGCTGCTAAAAAAATGAATATTCCTATGATGGAAAGAGGAGAATTCTTGGGAGAGATTACTAAATTATATGCTAATACTATTGGTATAGCTGGTACTCATGGTAAAACTAGTACTACTTCTATGGTGTCTTGTATATTTTTAGAAGCAGGAGTTGATCCGACTATACAGGTTGGTAGTATTCTTAAAAATATTGGGGGTAATTATAGAGTAGGAAATAGTGATACGCTTATAATTGAGGCTTGTGAATATTGTGATAGTTTTCTTAATTTTAAACAGAAATCTGCTATTGTATTAAATATTGATAATGATCATTTGGATTATTTTAAGAATTTGGATAATATTAAAAAGTCATTTAATGAATATGTTAGTCATTTGCCTAGTGATGGTTATTTGATTGTTAATAATGATGATAAGAATAGTGTTGATTTAGCTAGTCATACTAAGGCTAAAGTTGTTACGTATGGTATAGATAATGATGCTATGTATATGGCAAGTGATATTGTATTTGATAAAAATGGTTATGGTAGCTTTGATGTTATTTATAATGGTGAAAAGATAGGCAATGTTAGTTTGTCTGTACCAGGAGTTCATAATATTTCTAATGCTCTTAGTGCTATTGCACTAGCAAGCTCTTATGGTATTTCATTTGATGATATTAAAAAAGGACTTAAGAAATATGATGGAGCTGCTAGAAGATTAGAATATAAAGGTAAGTTTAAGGGTGCTAGTGTATATGATGATTATGGACATCATCCTACTGAGATTAAGGCTGTAGTGGAATCTATTAAGAATATGAAGTTTAATGAATCTTGGGTTATATTTGAACCACATACTTATGCGAGAGCATATAAGCACAAAGAAGATTTTGCTAAAGTTCTTAAAGATTTTGATCATATAATTATAACTGATATTTATGCTGCTAGAGAAGAAAATATTTTTGGTATTAAAGAAGAAGATATTATTAAAGAAATTAAGAAATATGGTAAAGAGGCTTTTCATATAAGTAGTTATGATGATATTAAGTTATATTTAAGTGAATATGTTAATAAGGATGATTTGATTCTTACTTTAGGTGCTGGTAATGTTACTAAACTTGCTAGTATGTTGACAGAATAAAAGAATGATTTTGATCATTCTTTTTTCTTTAAGATTAATTTTTTTGTTTTGGGTTTAGAAATATTTTTGTTATGTGTTATATTTTGTGATGGTACCATTGCTTTGTTGTTTGCTATTTCTTTTTCTTGATTTTCTGTATTGGTAGTCTTAGTATTATTATTTGCTTTTTTATAGTCTATTTTATATATTGCTTCTAGGGTATTTATAAATGATGCTGAAAAGATTATTGCTGCTACATAGGCTTTATTTGTTATTAGATATGGGAGAGCTAATACTGATGATACTAAGTTTATTTTTCTTGATGTTTTCATATTTTTAGTCATTAGCATAGTGCTAGCTAAAGTACTTGATATTATTGGTAATATACTTAATATTGATGTTATTGTTAATGATCCTGCTATTAAACTTAATAGTGGATACATTATTAGTAACCATTTTGGTTGCTTTTTCTTTTTCTTTTCTTCATATATATATGTTATTATACCTTGTATTGTTAATATTACTGGTCCTATTGATGCTGAATATGCTCCTAGAACTATCATTGATAGAAATCCTGCTAAATTTGATATTGAATTTTGTACTAAGAATTTTTTCTTTTCTTTTGATCTTATACTGGTAATTAGAAATATTCCATTTATTATTGATAATATTTGTGCTATTATAAAATTTGTCATTTGTACACCTCTGGTAAGTATTATACTTATATTATTTGGGTTGTCAATCTTTTATATTAAATATTATTATTTTTTTGATTGTAAGTATTTTTCAAGCATTGGTAATCCATAGTTTTGATTATAATAATTAGGAAATTCATTTAAATGAGCTAATGCTATTTTTGTTGTTATTATTAAGTCATCGTTTGTTACATTTGTTTCTTTGTTTATTTTGCCATGTTCTAATTCTATATTTATTCCTGTTAGTAGATCAATTGGAGTAAATTTATTAAATTTTATATTTAGTTTATTTGCTGCTGAAAGGGCATCTTTTAATGTAAACATATTATCACCATTTTATTATATGTTAGATAATGTAAATGTGTTTGATATTAATTGACACTTGTGTTTATTTGGGTTATACTTATATTGTACATTGTGTATAATGAAAGGTGGTATGAATATGGAATTAAAAGGAAGTAAAACAGAACAAAATTTAATGACTGCTTTTGCAGGTGAATCACAAGCTAGAAATAAATATACTTATTTTGCTTCAAAGGCTAAGAAGGATGGGTATGAACAAATAGCTGCTATATTTGAAGAGACTGCTAATAATGAAAAAGAACATGCTAAAATGTGGTTTAAAGAGTTAAATGGTGGTGAAATTCCTAGTACTATAGATAATTTATTAGCTGCTGCAGAAGGTGAAAACTATGAATGGACAGATATGTATAAAGGTTTTGCTGAAACTGCTAGAAGTGAAGGATTTACTAGAATTGCGTTTTTATTTGAAGAAGTAGCTAAAATAGAAAAGGAACATGAGGAAAGATATAGAAAATTACTTGCTAATGTAAAAGATGGTTTGGTATTTTCTAGAGATGGTGATAAGATATGGCAATGTAGAAATTGCGGACATATCGTTATTGGAAAAGAGGCACCAAAAGTTTGTCCTGTTTGTGCTCATCCACAAAGTTATTTTGAAATTAAGAAAGAGAACTATTAGTTCTTTTTTTTGATATTATTGTTAATATTGCATATTAATATAGTGTGATGATTATGAAGAAAAACGATTATAAAAAACTTATTTTATATATTGCTATACCTTTATTATTGGGTGGTATAGTTGGTTTTATTACTTCTAAAGAAAGTATGAATTATAATGGTATAGTAGATGAATGGGTATTTCCTATTGTTTGGAGTATACTTTATATACTTATGGGGATATCTAGTTATATTGTAAGGAATAACAAGAAACTTATGAGTATTTATAAAGTTAATTTGGTTATTAATTTATTGTGGCCTATTATTTTCTTTACTTTGAATTTTAAGGTATTTGGTTTTTTTTGGATATTATTATTAATTCTTGTTGTTGGTTATATGATGTATAAATTTTATAATAAAAATAAGATAAGTGCTTATCTTTTGATTCCTTATTTACTTTGGCTTATATTTGCTTCAATATTAAATTTGATGGAAATTATTTAATGATACTTTACACTTTATTATTTGTATATTATTGACAAATGTATTATAGTGTAGTATCATTGGATTGTACTATTTATAGTAGTACAACTTTTGAGGTGGAATAATGTTAGAAAAAATTATATATATATTAGGGGTTGCTTTTTTATTTTATGCTGGGTATTATCTTATTACTTCGATTGGTATATTTAAGAAAAGAAAAAAAGTTACTAATAACAATGATGATAAAAAGAATTTTTTTGCGGTTATAGTTGCTGCAAGAAATGAAGAGAATGTTATTGGTAAACTTATTGATAGTTTGAAAAAACAAAGTTATCCTAGTGAATACTTTGATATTTATGTTATTGTTAATAATTGTACTGATAATACTGCTATAGAAGCTAAAAAAGCCGGTGCTAAGGTTATATCATGTACAGAAAAAGTTTCTACTAAAGGAGAGGTACTAAAATACACTTTTGATTTATTTAAAGATAATAATAAAATTGATGCTTATGCAATATTTGATGCAGACAATATTGTTCATCATGATTTTTTAGCTAAAATGAATGATATGATTAATAGTGGTTATTCTGTTGCACAAGGTTTTAGAGATACTAAAAATATTTCAGATAATTGGCTTACTAGTAGTTATGCTATTCTATATTATTTTCAAAGTTTATTTTTAAATGAATCTAGATATAATATGGGTAGATCTTCCTTTTTGAATGGTACTGGTTTTGTTATAAAAAAGGAAGTAATTGATAAGCATGGTTTTAATCCAAAAACAGTAACTGAAGATGTTGAATTTACCGCTATGTGTGCTATTAATAATGAAAAGATTGGATTTGCTACTGATGCTATTACTTATGATGAGCAAACTAATAGTTTTGATGTTTCATGGAAGCAAAGAAAAAGATGGTCTTTTGGGACAATGGAATGTTTAAGAGAGTATTTTCCTACTCTTTTGAAGAAGGGAATTAAAGAGAGAAATTTTGAATGCTTTGATGTAGGATTATTTTATTTGTCAGTAATATCACATGTTGTATTTAATTTATTACCTATATTTCTTCTTATTAATATAATTATTCATTTTGATAGTTTGACTTTTGATAATATGCTTTATAAAATTATTTTTATTGTAATTTCATATTTATTTGGAGTTGTTGTAAGAATTATTTTACTTAAGAGATATAATAAGAGCTTTAAAGATAATATTGGTGGTGTACTTTTATTTGATTTGTTTGTTATAAGTTGGCTTCCTATTAATTTTATTTGTTTATTTATTAAAAGTTGTAATTGGGATAGTATTAAGCATAATAGAAGTGTTGATATTGAAAATGTTTAAGAATAAATGTAATTTGTTTATTCTTTTTTCTTTTTTTATGGTATAATATTTTATAGTAGAGGAGAGTGTATATGAATATGAAAAAAATTTGGGTATTATGTTTGGTTTGTGTTATATGTTTAACAGGATGTGGTAAAAGTGATGATACGCTTATTATGGTTACTGAAGCTGGTTTTGCGCCATATGAGTATTATGATGATGGTGAAATAGTTGGTGTTGATATTGATATAGCTAGGGAAATTGCTAAAGAAATGGGAAAGGAACTAGTTGTTAAGGATGTTGCTTTTGATTCTATTATTAATGAGGTGAAAACTGGTAAGGCTGATTTTGGTGCTGCTGGAATTAGTTATACTGATGAAAGAGCTAAACAAGTTGATTTTTCTATTAATTATTCTACAAGTAATCAGGTTGTAGTTGTTAAAAATGGTAGTAATATTAGAGATGTTAATAATATTGATGGTAAGAAAATTGCTGTTCAACTTGGTAGTGTAGCTGATACTTATGTTACTTCTAATTTTAAAAATTCTGAAATTGTTAGAGAAAAGAAATATTTGGCTGCTATACAAGATTTGAAGGATGGTAAGGCCGACGCAGTTGTTATGGATGAACTTCCAGCTAAAGAAATGGTTAAAAATAATAATGATATTATGATTCTTTCTGGTAATCTTGCTAGTGATAGTTATGGAATGGTTGTTAAAAAAGGTAATACTAAGCTTCTTAATACTATTGATAAAGTACTTAATAGACTTAAAGAGGATGGTAAGATAGATAAATATGTAATTAATCATACTACTGAGTAAGGAGTTTTTATATGAATAGTTATATGAATTTTTGGGATAAGATATTTAATTTTTTTGGTGGTATTTGGGATTCTTTTTATCAAAGTGTTATTTACGATAATAGATATGAATTTATTTTTGAAGGTTTATTAAATACGATTATTATCGCTATAGGAGCTGCTATTATTGGCATTGTTATTGGTATTGTCACTGCTCTTATTAGAAATAATCATGATATGAATGGTAAGATGAAAATTGGTAATAAATTATCTAAGTGGTATGTTGATATTATTAGGGGTACACCTTCTATACTTCAACTTATGATTATTTATTATGTTATATTTAAATCTGTTAATATTAATATTGTTATTGTTGGAATACTTGCTTTTGGTATTAATTCTGGGGCATATGTTTCGGAAATTATTAGAGCTGGTATTAATTCTGTTGATAAGGGGCAATTTGAGGCTGGATATGGTTTGGGTCTTTCTTATGGAAAGGTTATGAGATATATTATATTACCTCAAGCTTTTAAAAATATTTTACCAGCAATGGGTAATGAATTTATTACTTTGGTTAAAGAGACTGCTGTTGGTGCTTATATTGGTATTGTAGAACTTACTAAGGCTTCGGATATTATTGCTTCTAGAACTTATGATTATTTCTTTCCACTTATTATTATTGCAATTATTTATTTTGCTATTACTTTAAGTCTTACTAAATTATTTAGTAGAATAGAGAGGAGACTTAATAATGTTAGAAGTTAAAAATTTGAAAAAGTCTTTTGATAATAATAAGGTATTAAAAGGAATTGATTTTAAGGTTAATAAGGGTGATATTGTTGCTGTTATTGGTCCTAGTGGTTGTGGAAAAAGTACTTTCCTTAGGTGTCTTAATATGATAGAAAGACCTACTGGCGGTAAGGTTATTTTTGAGGGATATGATTTAACCGCTGGTAATGTTAATTTGCCTAAAATAAGAGAAAAGATTGGTATGGTGTTTCAACAATTTAATTTATTTCCTCATTTGACAGTTATTCAAAATATTACTTTAGCTCCTATTAAACTTGGTATTATGAGTCAGGATGATGCTAATAAAAGAGCTGTAGAGTTGCTTAAAACTATTAATTTGCTTGATAAGAAGGATTATTATCCTAATGAGCTTTCTGGTGGTCAGAAACAAAGAGTTGCTATAGTTAGGTCTCTTATTATGAATCCTGATATTATTTTGTTTGATGAACCTACTAGTGCACTTGATCCTGAAATGGTGGGAGAGGTACTTGATCTTATTCGAGATATTGCTGATAAGGGAATGACAATGATTATTGTTTCTCATGAGATGAATTTTGTTAGAAAGAGTGCTAATAGACTTGTATTTATGGATAATGGTAAAATATCTTTTGATGGAAGTGTAAAGGAAGGCTTTGCTAATAAGGATAATGAGAGGCTTAAAGAATTTTTATCAAAAACTAAAGATAAATAGAGGTATTTTTTGTATTTTTATGTTATAATGTATTTATAGTAGAAAGTGTCTACTTTAGAGAATGGAAGGGAGAAAATAAAAAATGAATGCTATTGATGTTAAAAGCGAAATTGCACCTTTAAAAAAGGTATTACTTCATAGACCTGGAAAAGAATTACTTAATTTGACTCCAGATACTTTGAGTAGATTATTATTTGATGATATTCCTTTTTTACCAGATGCACAAAAAGAGCATGATGAGTTTGCTCATATTTTAAAAGAAAATGGAATTGAGGTTGTTTATCTAGAAGATTTGATGGCTGAAGTATTGGAACTTAGTGATGAAATTGAGGATAAATTTATTAAACAATTTATATATGAGGCTGGAATTAGAACTCCTAAATATAAAAACCTTGTGTATGAGTATTTAAAAAGTTTTGTTAATAAGAAAGAACTTGTTCTTAAAACTATGGAAGGAATTAAGATGGAGGAAATTAGCAGGGCTAAAAGAGATGTAGAAAAGTCTTTGGTAGATTTAGTTGCTGAAGAATCAGATTTTTTAGCAGATCCTATGCCTAATTTATATTTTACTAGAGATCCTTTTGCTTCTTGTGGTAATGGTGTTATTTTGAATAAGATGTACTCTGTTACAAGAAATAGAGAAACTATATATGCCGAATATATATTTAATTATCATCCTGATTATAAGGATAAACTTGATAAATATTATGATAGATACTTACCTTATCATATTGAGGGTGGTGATGTTCTTAATCTTAATGAACATATTATTGCTGTTGGTATTTCTCAAAGAACTGAAGCTGGAGCAATAGATGAACTTGCAAAGAACTTATTTAGAGATGCTGATTGTAAAGTTGATACTATTTTGGCATTTAATATTCCTGAATCTAGAGCATTTATGCATCTTGACACTGTATTTACACAGATTGATGTTGATAAGTTTACTTATCATCCTGGTATTATGGATACTCTTCAGGTATTTGAAATTACTGAAGGGGATATTCCTGATAGCGATGAGGATTTAAATGTTGTGGAAGTTAAAGGTAGTTTGGAAGAGATACTTGAAAAATATCTTGGAAGAAAGATTGAACTTATCCCTTGTGCTGGTGGAGAAAAAATATCCGCCGAAAGAGAGCAATGGAATGATGGTACTAATACTTTATGTATAGCTCCAGGAGTTGTTGTTGTATATAATAGAAATAATATTACTAATAATATTTTAAGAGAGCATGGTATTAAGGTTATTGAGATGAGTAGTGCTGAACTTTCTAGAGGTCGTGGTGGTCCTAGATGTATGAGTATGCCTTTAATAAGGGGGAATCTTTGACCCGATGACTACTAATAACAAAGAAATTAATTTGAAAGGAAGAAATTTTCTAACACTTCTTGATTATACTCCAGAAGAAATTAGATATTTGCTTGATCTTTCACATGAGTTAAAAGAGAAAAAGAAAAAAGGTATTCCTCATAGATATTTAGAAGGAAAGAATATTGTTTTATTATTTGAAAAAACTTCTACTAGAACAAGATGTGCTTTTGAAGTTGCTGGCCTTGATTTGGGTATGGGCGTTACATACTTGGATCCTGGTAGTTCACAAATGGGTAAAAAAGAAAGCATTGCTGATACTGCTAAAGTTCTAGGTAGAATGTATGATGGTATTGAATATAGAGGTTATGCACAGGAAATTGTGGAAGAACTTGCTAATAACGCTGGTGTACCAGTATGGAATGGTTTAACTACTGAATTTCATCCTACACAAATGCTTGCTGATGTTATGACAGTTGAGGAAAATTTTGGTCATTTAAAAGGAATTAAATTAGTATTTATGGGCGATGCTAGAAATAATGTTGCTAATTCACTTATGGTTGTTTGTGCTAAAATGGGTATGCATTTTGTTTCTTGTGGGCCTCGTGATTTGTGGCCAGATGAGGATCTTGTTAATAAATGCAAAGAAATTGCTAAAGAAACTGGCAGTGTAATAGAAATGACTGAAGATGTTATGGAAGCTTCTTCTAATGCTGATGTTATTTACACTGATGTTTGGGTTTCTATGGGTGAACCTGATGATGTATGGAATGAAAGAATTAAACTTCTTAGTCCATATCAAGTTAATATGAAAGTTATGAATAATGCTAATGATAATGCTATATTCTTGCATTGCTTACCTTCTTTTCATGATTTAAATACTACTATTGGTAAAGATATTTATGAAAAGTTTGGACTTAAAGAAATGGAAGTTACTGATGAAGTATTTAGTTCTTCTAAATCTAAAGTTTTTGATGAAGCAGAAAACAGACTTCATACTATCAAAGCTGTAGTATATGCTACTATGAGGGATTAGTATGAGTAAGATTGTTATTGCTTTAGGAGGTAATGCTTTAGGTAAAGGCCCTCAAGAACAGTTAACACTTCTTAAGAGTGTGGCTACGACGATTGTTAATTTAGTTAAAGAGGGAAATCAAATTGTTCTTACACATGGAAATGGGCCACAAGTGGGACAGATATTTCTAGCTATGGACTATTCTTCAAATGGCGATGCTGGAACTCCTAAAATGCCATTTCCTGAATGTGGAAGTATGAGTCAAGGTTATATAGGTTACCAACTTCAACAATGTATTCAAGATGAACTAGAACATCAAGGCATTGTTAGAGATTGTGCAACCTTGATAACACAAGTCTTAGTTGATCCAATGGATAGTGCTTTTAATAATCCAACTAAGCCGATTGGAATGTTTTATAGTAAAGAAGAAGCTATGAAAATTCAACAAGATAAAGGTTATATATTTGTTGAGGATGCTGGACGTGGGTATAGGAGAGTTGTACCATCTCCGAAACCTAAAGATATTATTGAAAAGAATGTTATTAAACTTCTTGTTAATAATAATAATATTGTAATTGCTGCTGGTGGTGGTGGAATACCTGTTATTAAAACAGATAAAATTGAATTACTTGAAGGTGTAGAAGCTGTAATTGATAAGGATAAAACAGCTGCTTTGCTTGCTAATTTAATTGATGCGGATATGCTTTTAATTCTTACTGCTGTTGATAAGGTATGTTTGAATTATAATACTGATAAGCAGGTTGAACTTGATACTATGAATGTAGAAGAGGCTAAAAAGTATATTGATGAAGATCAATTTGCTAAAGGAAGTATGCTTCCTAAAATTGAGGCTTGTATATCTTTTGTAGAGAATTCTGATAATAAGAAGGCTATTATTAGTTCACTTGATAAGGCTAGCGATGCAATTAATGGTAAAAATGGTACAATTATAAAGAGGAGGTAAGAAAAATGGCTAAGAAAAAGACTAAGGTAATGTTATCGTCTTTTTCGATAATCTTAATTCTAATTTTTGGATTAGGAATATTATCACATGTGCTTCCAGATGCACAATTTGTTGGTGATCAAATTGTTAATGGAAGTGGAACTGTTGGTGCTAAATTATCACAAGTTTTGATGTCACCAATATTAGGTTTTGAAGATGCTATTGATGTTGGTATCTTTATTATGATGTTAGGAGGTTTACTTGCAGTAATTAATAAAACTGGGGCACTTGAGACTGGTATTAAAGTACTAGTACGTAAACTTAAAGGTAGAGAATTATTATTAATACCTATATTAATGTTTATATTCTCTATTTGTGGATCTACATATGGAATGCTTGAAGAAACTGTTGGTTTCTATGTATTACTTGCCGCTACTATGATGGCTGCTGGTATGGATCCACTTGTTGGTGCTGCAGTAATTCTTCTTGGTGCTGGTAGTGGATGCTTAGGTTCTACTATTAACCCATTTGCAACTGGTGTTGCACTTAGTGCTTTACCTGAAGGTGTTACTGCTAATCATGGTTTAGTACTTCTTATTGCAACATTTATATGGCTTACAACACTTGGTATTTGTATATTATTTGTAATGAATTATGCAAAGAAAGTTAAGAAGGATAAAGGCTCTACTATTTTATCACTAAGAGAGCAAAAACAAGCTGAGAAAAAGTTTGGTAATTTCTATAAAAAGGATGAGAAAGAAGTTAATTTAACTGGTAAGCAAAAACTTACACTTGTTTTATTTGCTTTGACTTTCCTTGTAATGATTATTGGATTTATTCCTTGGGGTGAATTTGATATTACATTCTTTGATAGTTTTACTGGATGGCTTACTGGTTCTTCACTTGGTAATTGGTGGTTCTATGAAGCTGCTTTATGGTTCTTAATAATGTCAATTATTATTGCTGTTATTAATAAATTTGGCGAGAAAGGTTTTATTGATACTTTTGTTGATGGTGCTGATGATATGATTGGTGTTATCTTAGTAATTGCTATTGCTAGAGGTGCTAGTGTTCTTATGGGACAAACTTACTTAGATAATTATATTATATATAATGCTGCTGATTTACTAGCTAAAGTACCGGAGATGTTATTCGTACCACTTAACTATATACTTCATATTGTATTATCAATATTGGTACCATCATCATCTGGTCTTGCTACATTATCTACACCAATTATTGCTCCACTTGCAGCACAACTTGGTTATAGTGTAGAAGTTACTATTATGACTTTAGTTTCCGCTAATGGACTTGTTAATTTAATATCTCCAACTTGCGGTGCTATAATGGGTGGACTTGCTCTTGCTAAAATAGAGTATTCTACTTGGTTTAGATGGGCATTTAAGGTAGTACTTACAATTGCCATTGCTAATATATTTGTATTATGCTTGTTTACTTTATTAGTATAATATCAATAATATAGTATGATAAAAGAACAACTATTTTGGTTGTTCTTTCTTTGTTTGTATGTTATACTATTTTTATAGGGAGGTTTGTTATTATGTTTAATAAGAAAACTAGTTATGAGGTTAATGTACAGGGTATTACTTTTTGGAGAAAGAAAATTAATGTTGATAATACAGAAGTGTTTGTTAGAGAATGTTTAAATGATCCTTTTATGCTTTATTTGGATAAGGTAAAAGGTGATAATTATCTTGATTGGGTTACTGGTAGACCTTTTATTATGGAAGATTTTGGTAAAGATTTTCTTTTAAGTCTTAGTAATATAAAAATATCTAAAGAAAATGTAACTATATGTGATGATGCTGTTGGAAAAGCTTTATATATACTTGAAGATAATGATAGAGAAGAGGAATATACTGATATATCAGAAGGTATTATTTATGATAGTTATTTTTGCGATATTATTTCTTCTAAGTATGGTTTAGATGTTATTCCTGCTAATTTTGTATATGAAGA
>UMGV01021295.1_pt1 | contig 21170 bp, 15 predicted proteins | sample 1965361 | NCBI WGS metagenome assembly UMGV01 (sample SAMEA4836081, study PRJEB28245) | human gut metagenome | biome: gut microbiome; material: fecal sample | place: Denmark | collected 2008
AAATAATGTTAAACTATAGTGTTGCGGAATTAAGGTTAATCTTTCTATTTTCAAAAAACCTTTTTACTACTATCGCATTGTAGAACCTAATCTGCAATTCTACTTTTTCTGAATACCTAATAGTTTCCGTCAATTAATATTTAAATCGTGTGTTCTGCCCGTGGCCGCCATGCGACATCCGGACATTATATATATTGATAGTTTTTGTGTCACTCTTCAGTATATACTTATACACGTATTATACGTCTTAACAGCGGTAGCAAAGTTATAAAAATCTTCGGAATAAGCACTTGTCAAAATGTAAAAAAATATACCAAACGGTAAAAAAGCGACTCTCAAAACGTGCATCCAAATCGGAGTCCGATTGCTATTTCGGTGCGAAGCGTAGCATATGAGACACCTATAGAGCCATTTCGCTACGATATTGCTGCGGACTGCACCCGTTTTTCTGGATAAAAGCACGACGGAAGGTTGACAGCGAATTGAATCCCGACATCTCAGCCACTACCTCAAGAGTAAGGTCGGTGTCACTCATCAACTGCATTGAATGTCCGATGCGGTAATCGTTGACGTATTCGTAGAACGACTGTTCGCATGTCTGATTGAAATACTGGCTCATATAGGTACGGTTAGTGCCAATGCTGTCTGCAAGATCGGAAAGACGAAGCTTGGGATTGAGATAGACCTTGTCTTCTTCGAACGCCTTCTGTATGCATTGCGCTATCTGAACATCGGCAGAAGTGGTCACGGCAGAAGGAACAGATGATTCGGTTTCGGAGGGCAGGGAGAACGTCTGCACCCCTGAAGTTTGCACCTCAACAGACTCACTGTCGCCTCTACACGCCACCGCCTTAATCACTACATCCAGTCTGTTGATGAAATAGCAGACCACCGACCATGATACCAATGAGGTAATCATATAAATCAAGTCGGAGAAAAGCCTTGAAACAGTGCCTGATATACCCATGCAGTAAGTATAACATAGAACAACAGCATCACTCCACGAAGCCAATGCAGATTGATTTCTTCATTATACGAATACTCCTCCTTCAACCGACGATGATAGACCGGCAATTCACGCAGAGTCCACACGGCACACCATGTGCCGTAGGCGATAGACATTGCAATAAGAACATAGAAAAAGAATGAGTTGACGAAGACTATATATAATAAGGAGAATATCAAAAACGGCAACTCAGCCAGTAAGCCACGACGCAACGTAACAAAACCTGGACGACAGAACTCGAACAACACCATGGCGTAAACCGGTACGGTGACTATATCGAAACACGTTGACAAACGGTCGTGGAAACAATTGTCTGCATAAAAAGAACTCACCAACGGCAAGTACTTAATGTACTGTAAGCACACCAACAACATGAGTGCACCTATCAGACGTTTGGACAACGGCAGACTGCGACGGCTGAATATCCAAGCCATCATCAGATGAAACATTATGCACATGCAGTACATCAGATATAGTATATGTTCGAGTTCAATAGTTAGCAGTTTGTGTAGGCTATGGCTTCAAAACCATAGCCTGATGAAAATTCAGTAAATTCAGGTAATTAAGCGTATCAGAACATCTGACTTACTCTTCTCACGCCAGCGACAAGAGCGTCAATTTCTTCCTTTGTATTATACAAAGCGAACGAGGCCCGCACCACACCCTGAACGCCAAGACGATCCATGACGGGCTGGGCACAATGATGACCGGTGCGCACGGCTATGCCAAGACGGTCGAGCAGTGTTCCCATGTCGAGATGATGTATGTCGCCGACGAGGAACGACACTACCGCATCCTTGCCCTCGGTGGTGCCGAAGAGGCGCATATTGGGTATCTCAGCCAACTGCTGCATGCAGTATTCGGTGAGTTCGTGCTCATGTCGGGCGATGTTGTCCATGCCGAGAGCCGACACATAGTTGATGGCTGTAGCGAGTCCGTGGGTGGCTACATAGTCGGGAGTACCTGCCTCAAACTTGAACGGAAGTTTCTCGAACACCGTCTTCTCGAAGCTTACACTCTCTATCATCTCGCCTCCACCCTGATAGGGCGGCATGCGGTCGAGCCACTCTTCTTTGCCATACAGAACTCCGATGCCCGTCGGACCGTAAATCTTATGACCCGAGAAGGCGAAGAAGTCGCAATCCATAGCCTGCACATCTACCGCAAAATGAGGAGTCGACTGCGCTCCGTCTACCAATACGGGCACGCCGTGGTCGTGGGCTATGCGGATAATCTCATTCACGGGATTGACAGTTCCGAGCGTATTGCTGACATGAGCTACGCTGACAATCTTGGTCTTTTCGCTGAACAATTGCTCGTAAGCCTCCACATCGAGCTTTCCGCTGTCATCCATCGGTATTACCTTGAGCGCAATGCCACGCTTGGCGGCTTGCAACTGCCAGGGCACTATGTTGGAGTGGTGCTCCATAACAGACACTATCACCTCATCGCCCTCGTGCATAAACTCCTCGCAGAACGAAGAAACGACAAGATTGATGCTCTCCGTTGTGCCACGGGTGAAGATTATCTCCTCGGTCTTGGGAGCGTTGATAAACTTGCGCACGGTTTCACGAGCAGCCTCGTGCAGGTCGGTGGCACGCTGCGACAGATAATGCACGCCACGATGCACATTGGCATTGGCGTTGAGATATTCATCGCGCATAGCATCGAGCACGCACAGTGGTTTCTGTGTCGTAGCCGCATTGTCGAGATAAACGAGCGGACGGTCGTAGACGGTGCGCGAAAGTATGGGGAAGTCGGCACGGACTTTATTGATATCGTACATATTAGTAATGGAAGAGGGGAAAGGGAAAAGGGAAAAGTGAAATATCAAATAGCCTAAGAATAGAGAGGTGTGGAAAAGTGAAGAGGGGAAAGTGAAAAGTGAAGAATCAAATAGTAAAGAGAATAGTATATTCTTCTAAACATTTGGATTTTTCACTTTTCTCTTTTCACTTTTCCTTTTACTTGCACATCTTGCAGCCTTCACACTTGCTCAGTTCGCCACGGAATCGCTTCTCTACGAGATAATGCAGGCGGTCGCGCAGTGGTTCAAGCTGTATCTTGTCGATCACCTCATTGACAAAGGCGAACTCAAGGAGCAGTTTGGCTTCCTTCTCGCTGATGCCACGCTGTCGCATATAGAACAATGCGGCGTCGTTGAGCTGTCCTACGGTAGAACCATGCGAGCATTTCACGTCGTCGGCATATATCTCGAGCATCGGCTGGGTGTACATTCGGGCAGTCTTGGTGGCGCAAAGGTTCTGGTTCACCTCTTCGCTGACAGTCTTCTGCGCTCCGTGACGCACGAGTACACGACCTGCGAACGCTCCCGTCGACTTGTCGTCGAGTACATACTTGTAGAGTTCGTGACTCGTACAGTGGCTCACCTGATGGTCGATGAGCGTGTTGTTATCGACGTGCTGTGTCTTGTCGGCTATCACGCAGCCGTTGCACCAGCATTCGGCACCCTTACCCCTCAGCATCACGTCGAGACGGTTGCGGGTCACGCCGTTATGCAGGGTGATTACATTGTGGTGGAAACGTGAGTCGCGCTGCTGCTCAACATACACGTTCGACACGCGTGTGTTCTTGTAGTGGGTCTCCTCCATGCAGTACAGCTCAAGCGAAGCGTTGGCTTCGACATAAGCCTCTATGACCTGCGTTGTAAGGAACTGGCTGTCATCGGCGGCATGGTCGCAGAAAAGGAACTTGGCATTGGCGCCTTCCTCCATGACGATGAGCACACGACGGTTTACCATCAGGTCTACCGAAGAGCGCAGGATGTTTATCACCTGCACCGTCTTGTCTACAATGACATTCTTCTTGACGTACACCAGCAGTCCGTCCTGTGCCAGCATTGTATTGAGAGCGGTGATGCCGTCCTCGTCGGTCTTTGCCAGACGGGCGTAGTATTTGGCAACAAACTCAGGATTCTGCTTGGCATAATCGGCAAGCGACGCTACAACGATACCCTCTGGAAGATTGTCCTTGGGCTGCAGTGCCTGGCGGAACTGGTCGTTGACAATGAAGTAAAGTGATGTGCTGAGGTTTGGCACGTCACAACGGAATGCCTTATATGGGTCGACCGGCACTTCGATACGGTTGATGTTCAATCCGTAGTTTGGATCGAAGAGCTTGTCTATGGTTGTATATTTGTATCTCTCAACCTTTCGCGACGGGAAACCCAAGTGCTCGAAATCAGCAAAGGCAGCGTCACGCACGGCGTTCATTACGTCGGTGCTGTGTGCGCAGATTTGTTCGCGTGTGTCGCGATATAGGTCGATATATTGTTGTTCGCTGTTCATTATTTTGAGTTTTGAATTTTGAGTTTTGAGCTTTGAATTGTTGCGACGTGGTCGCAATTGTGAGTTTTGAATTTTGAATAAATCAAAATCGGCTTTGCCGATAATTCAAAATTCAAAACTCAACATTCAAAACTACTCTTCAACCTCTGCTTTAATCCAGTCGTAGCCTCGCTGCTCAATCTCCTTTGCAAGCTCCGGTCCGGCAGTCTTCACGATGCGTCCCTTGTAGAGCACGTGCACCACGTCGGGTTTAATCATATCGAGCAGACGCTCGTAGTGAGTGATGACTATGGCTGATGTCTCAGGATTGTGCATTTTGTTTACACCGTCGGCAACAATACGCATTGCGTCAACGTCGAGTCCTGAGTCGGTCTCATCGAGGATGGCAAGCTTCGGTTCGAGCATAGCCATCTGGAATATCTCGTTGCGCTTCTTCTCACCGCCCGAGAATCCCTCGTTAACAGAGCGACGTGTGAACTTAGAGTCGAGTTCTACAATCTTGCGTTTCTCGTTCATGAGTTTCAGGAAGTCGCCAGCCTTAAGTTCGGGCAGACCCTGATACTTGCGTTTCTCGTTGACAGCAGCCTTGAGGAAGTTGGTCATCGACACGCCCGGTATCTCCACCGGGTACTGGAACGAGAGGAAGAGTCCCTCGTGTGCTCGGTCCTCGGGCTTCATATCTAGTATGTTTTTGCCGTTGAACCAGGCCTCACCTTCTGTTACCTCATAGAGAGGATTACCAGTTAGCACAGCACTGAGAGTAGACTTGCCAGAACCGTTAGGTCCCATAATGGCGTGTATCTCGCCATCCTTGATTTTGAGGTTGATGCCTCGGAGTATTTCCTTGCCAGCGATTGTGGCGTGGAGGTTCTTTACTTCTAACATATCTTGATTTTATAAATTTAGTATGAATTGAGCACTTTGTTGAGGTTCGACTTATGGCGTTCTTTCTTCGTCTCCCTGTTTGGCTCATCGTCGGAGTAGTATAAACCAAGAGCCTTACATAGGAATTTGTAGATACTGTTGCCGTCGTCTGATGTAAAGCAGAACGGGAATGTCGCCTTCACCCCTATCTGTATGTTGTGGCGGTGCATATTGGAGTACATCTGGTATGCAGTAGGCAGCCCGCTGTATGGTTCATGCCGCGAGCCGACATTGGTGTAAGTCATTAGCGAGGCATAAGGCTGAAGGCGCAACTGGAACGTAGCGGATAGTAGCGTACACCGACTGCTATATTGCGCATTGTAGCGTCCACATCGCTGCCGAACCACTCCTGGGTCTCGGCATTGTAGCCGCCAACCAACGAGAAATGGTCATTGGAGAGATAATACTCCAGCATCAAATTGCCCATAGGCGAGCCGAACACCCCTGCTTCTTCCACATTCGACTGCGACTGCTCGTGACTTGCAGTCGTGGGGCTTGAGATATTCATCCCTGCAATGACAGCCCAACGGCGCGACGTGTCGTCATCGTCACCATTGGCTGCCGATATATATAGGAGCTGCTAAGAGTGCGGCTGTCAAGAGAATCTTGTTGAACATATATTTGAGATTTGAGTCTTGAATTATTGCCAGCGGCTATTTTGAGTCTTGAGTTCTGAATTTCGAGTTTTATGAACTCATAATTCAAAATTGATAATTCAACATCGGCTTAGCCGACCATTCAAAAATCAAAACTCAAAATTCAAAACTTTTATCCAACCGTTCCTTCCAATGATACGCTCAGCAGCTTCTGAGCCTCAACGGCAAACTCCATCGGAAGCTTGTTGAGCACTTCCTTGGCGTATCCATTCACGATGAGTCCTACAGCCTGCTCTGTCGGGATGCCACGCTGGTTGCAGTAGAAGAGCTGGTCTTCTGATATTTTCGAGGTTGTAGCCTCATGCTCCACAACAGCCGTGTCGTTGTGAATGTCCATATATGGGAAGGTGTGAGCACCGCAGTCGGAACCGAGCAGCAATGAGTCGCACGATGAATAGTTGCGGGCGTTGTCGGCATTGCTTGTGGCACGCACCAGTCCACGGTATGAGTTCTGGCTGTGTCCAGCAGATATACCCTTCGAGATGATTGTCGACTTGGTGTTCTTGCCCATATGAATCATCTTCGTTCCGGTATCAGCCTCCTGATAGTTATTGGTCACTGCAACTGAGTAGAACTCTGCCTGCGAACCATCGCCACGCAGAATACATGATGGATATTTCCATGTAATGGCAGAACCTGTCTCCACCTGAGTCCACGATAGTTTTGAGTTGACACCGCGCAGGTCGCCACGCTTTGTAACAAGGTTGAGCACACCGCCCTTGCCATTCTCGTCGCCTGGGTACCAGTTCTGCACCGTCGAATACTTCACCTCGGCATTGTCGTTGACGATAATCTCCACAATAGCGGCATGCAGCTGGTTCTCGTCGCGCATCGGAGCGGTGCATCCTTCGAGATACGAAACGTAAGCATCGTCGTCGGCAATGATGAGAGTACGCTCAAACTGACCCGTGTTGCGGGCGTTGATGCGAAAGTAAGAGCTCAGCTCCATCGGACAGCGCACGCCCTTAGGGATATATACGAACGAACCGTCGCTGAATACAGCACTATTGAGCGCTGCATAGAAGTTGTCACGATACGGCACTACCGAACCGAGATACTGCTTCACGAGGTCGGGATGGTTCTTTATGGCGTCGCCGATTGAGCAGAATATGATGCCCTTCTCAGCAAGATGCTGTGTGAATGTTGTCTTCACCGACACTGAGTCCATAATGGCATCTACAGCCACTCCGCTCAATGCCAGGCGCTCTTCAAGAGGAATACCGAGTTTGTCGAATGTCTTCATCAGCTCTGGGTCAATCTCCTTCTTCTCGTCCTTAGGCTTCTTTGCGAGCGGGTCGGCATAGTATGAGATTGCCTGATAGTCGATTTCGGGCAGATGAACATGTCCCCAAGTGGGCTGCTCAAGTTTCAGCCAGTGGCGGAACGCCTCCAATCGGAACTCAAGCATCCATTCTGGCTCTCCCTTCTTCTGGGAGATGAGCCGCACAACGTCCTCATTGAGTCCCTTGTCTATGATGTCGGTGTGCACGTCAGTGGTGAAGCCGTACTCGTATTTCTGCTCTGCCACCTGGCGCACAAAGGCATTTTTTGTATCTTTATTTTCCATTTTTGCAGTAAGTTAGCCGGATGCCGGGCGCTCATTTGAGCCGTGCATTCCGACGTTCTGTTTTAAAATGCAAAATTACTAAATCCGTAGTGATTAAACGAAAAATATACATTATTTTATTATAACAAAAAATTGCCGTGCAAGGAAGTAATTTCCAACACGACAATTTTGCTTATGTAAGTGTATTACAGAGTCTGCTTAACTTCAATCTCGGTGAAGGTCTCGAGCACGTCACCCTGCTGGATGTCGTTGAAGTTGACGAGCGAGATACCACACTCGAAGTTGGTGGCAACCTCCTTAACGTCGTCCTTGTAGCGCTTGAGGGCAGCAATCTCGGCGGTGTGAACCACGATACCGTCGCGTACGACGCGCGCCTTGTCGGCACGGTGTACCTTACCCTCGGTAACATAACATCCGGCAACGGTTCCAACCTTAGAAATCTTGTATACCTCACGCACTTCAACCTGGCCGGTGACAACTTCCTTCTTCACCTTGTCGAGCATACCAATCATGGCTGACTTTACGTCGTCGATAGCGTCGTAGATGACTGAGTAAGTGTTGATTTCTACACCCTCCTGCTCAGCAAGCTTGCGTGCTGCTGCCGAAGGACGCACCTGGAAGCCGACGATGATGGCATCAGAAGCATCAGCGAGCGTAACATCGCTCTCTGAAATCTGTCCCACAGCCTTGTATATAACATCAACCTTGATCTTCTCGGTAGACATCTTGATGAACGAATCCGACAGAGCCTCGATAGAGCCATCGGTGTCGCCCTTGACGATGATATTGAGCTCTTTGAACGATCCTAGTGCGATACGGTGAGAGATGTCCGACAGTGTAAGACGCTTCTGAGTACGCAGCCCCTGCTCACGCTGCAGTTGCAGACGCTTGTTGGCAATGTCACGTGCCTCCTGCTCTGTCTCAAGAGTGTGGAATGAGTCGCCCGCTGTTGGAGCACCGTTGAGTCCGAGGATGATAGCTGGTTCAGCCGGTCCTGCCGACTCAATGCGCTGGTTACGCTCGTTGAACATTGCCTTGATACGACCCCATGATGTTCCGGCGATGATGTTGTCGCCTACGCGCAGTGTACCGTTACTTACGAGCACTGTCGAAACATAACCACGACCCTTGTCGAGCGACGACTCGATAATAGAACCTGTGGCCTTGCGGTTAGGATTGGCCTTAAGGTCAAGCATTTCAGCCTCAAGAAGCACCTTCTCCAAAAGATCGTTCACGTGCAAACCTTTCTTGGCACTGATTTCCTGACACTGGTATTTACCGCCCCACTCTTCAACAAGGAGGTTCATTGCCGACAGTTCCTCACGTACACGGTCGGGGTTTGCACCTGGCTTATCAATCTTGTTGATAGCGAACACCATCGGGACATTGGCAGCCTGACAGTGTGCTATTGCCTCCTTGGTAGTAGGCATCACAGCGTCGTCGGCAGCGATAATAATGATGGCGATATCGGTCACCTGAGCGCCACGGGCACGCATGGCGGTAAACGCCTCATGACCCGGAGTATCGAGGAATGTTATCTTGCGTCCGTCCTCAAGTTGAACGTTGTATGCACCGATGTGCTGAGTGATACCACCAGCCTCGCCGGCGATAACATTTGTCTTGCGTATATAGTCGAGCAATGATGTCTTACCATGGTCTACATGACCCATTACGGTAACAATCGGAGCACGCGGAACAAGATCATTCTCGTCATCCTCCACCTCAGTGATAGCCTCCTGCACCTCAGCGCTGACATATTCGGTCTTGAATCCGAACTCCTCTGCTACGAGGTTGATGGTCTCGGCATCCAGACGCTGGTTGATTGACACCATAATACCTACGCTCATGAGTGTTCCGATTACCTGGTTTACCGATACATTCATCATAGTAGCCAGTTCCGAAACAGTCACAAACTCGGTCAGCTTCAGTGTTTTGCTCTCCTTCTTCTCCTCGCGACGCTCCTCATTCATCTTTTCCTGAGCAGCCTCACGCTTCTCCTTACGGTACTTGGCACCCTTCTTGTTTTGGTTCTGCTTGCTTGTGAGTCGAGCAAGAGTCTCCTTCACCTGGCGCGCTACGTCCTCGTCATTTAGCTCAGCAGGTTTCTGCTGTCCGCGTCCACGGTTCTTCTTCTTGTTCTTGCCGCTTCCGCCACCGTTACCTCCAGCGTTGGTATTCTTTCCACCCTGTCCGCCTGGCTGGTTGGCAGCTGCGTTTATATCTACACGAACCTTATTAATACGCTCGCGCTTCTTCTTGTCACCGCGCTGTTGCTGCGATTTCTCCTCACGCTCCTTGCGCTTTTCTTCCTTCGACTTCTTCTTGGGGCGTGTGCTCTGGTTGATCGCATTGAGGTCGATTTTGCCGAGTACGTTCACCTTAGGTGTATTGAGCATCTTCTTCTCGCTCTTTGTGGTGAACAATGTTGAGTCGGTCTTGGTCGTCTCAGCGGCTGATGTCTCGGTGGTTGCGGCTGGTTTCGCATCCGTTGTTTTGGCAGCCATAGTAGGCTCCTGCTTCACTTTGGGTTTGTTCTCTTTGTCTTGAACCACTGGCTTTTGTATTTTTTTTGTTTCCGTCTTTTCCACAGTCTTGTCGGCAGTAGCCTCGCTGCCCTGTGTTGTTTTGTTGTTTGCCGGCTTCTGACTAACGGCAGCAGTCTTGGCCTGAGGCTCCTTACGAGCCTCAGGTACAGCTGGCTTCAGCTCGGAAGGTTTCTTTCCGATACTGTCAAGGTCAATCTTGCCCAACGGCTTATACTGCTGTTGGGTAGATGATGAAAGAAGTCGTTCGGCACGGTTGTCGTCCTTCTTCTTTTCTTTCGGCTTTTTCTGCAAGAGTTTTTCAGCTTGAGAACGCACCTCCTTGTCCTGCTGGAAAGCTCCAGCGAGGGCGTTGTACTGAGCGTCACTCAGTTTGAAACTCGGCTCGGCCTTCACCTCTCCCAGTTCGCTTCTTTTCTCAAGGAACTCCACTGCCGTCTGGAGTCCTATATTCAACTCTCGTAATGCTTTGTTTAACCTGATGCTCATATTTATCTGTTTTAAAAGTAAAAGAGTAAAAGAGTAAAACGTCTGCCTACCTCTGCTTTGTCCGCTACTCTGTTTACGTCTTTTCCTTTTGCTTTGTTAGGGTTTAAATTAATTACTTACAGCATGTCCATGACATGCAAAACTTGAGTTCCTATTAGATACTCGCTAAGGGAGTTCCAAGAAACCTCGCGGTTTCTGAAGCCCCCTTATATGCAATATCCGCTTACTCGAACTCGGCGCGGAGCACTTTCAGCACGTTGTCTACGGTCTCCTCTTCGAGGTCGGCCTTTTCAACAAGCATGTCGCGTGGTGCATTGAGTACGGCCTTAGCGGTGTCCAGACCGATGCCCTTAATGGCATCAATCACCCACTGGTCGATTTCATCAGAGAACTCGTCGAGATAGATATCCTCGTCGGCATCCTCCTCGCTCACCTCGCGGAATACGTCGATGGTGTACTCGGTCAGCATAGACGCAAGCTTGATGTTCATACCGCCACGGCCGATAGCAAGGCTCACCTCCTCTGGCTTAAGGTAAACCTCAGCCTTGTGGTTCTCCTCGTCTATCTTGATAGTCGACACCTTAGCGGGCGAAAGTGCACGCTGGATGAAGAGCTTTGTATTGGCGGTGTAGTTGATTACGTCGATATTCTCGTTGCACAGTTCATGAACAATGCCGTGCACACGGCTACCCTTAACGCCTACGCATGCTCCTACCGGGTCAATACGGTCGTCAAAACTTTCAACGGCAATCTTAGCACGCTCACCCGGCATGCGTGCGATGCGACGGATGGCGATGAGTCCTTCGGCTATTTCGGGCACCTCAGCCTCCAACAGACGCTGCAGGAACATTGGGCTTGTGCGCGAAAGTATAATCTTGGGGTTATTGTTCTCGTTGTCTACACGCTCGATGACGGCGCGTATTGTCTCGCCCTTGCGATACTGGTCGGCAGGAATCTGCTCTGCCTTAGGAAGGATGAGTTCGTTGTTCTCGTCGTCTACAACGAGTACCTCACGCTTCCAAACCTGATAAACCTCAGCTGCGATAACCTGACCTACGCGATCCTTATACTTATTATATAGCGAGTCGTGCTCAAGTTCAAGAATCTTTGATGCGAGAGTCTGTCGCAAGTTGAGTATGGCACGGCGGCCAAACTTGGCAAATTCAACACGTTCTGATACGTCCTCACCTACCTCGTAGTCGGGTTCTATCTTGCGTGCCTCTTTCAGAGCGATCTGCTTGTTCTCGTCCTCTACTTCGCCGTCAGCTACAACCACACGGTTGCGGTATATCTCGAAGTCGCCCTTGTCGGGGTTGACGATAACGTCAAAGTTCTCGTCGCTGCCGAATATCTTTGCCAGAACGTTACGGAAGCTCTCTTCCAGAACGCTTACTAAAGTGGTGCGGTCGATGTTCTTGGTCTCCTTGAATTCCTTGAACGAGTCGAACATGCTCACAATATCGTCTTTCTTTGCTGCTGCCATAGCTTATTTGAAATTTATTAAGTATTTTGTATATTTCACCTTATCCATCTGGAACGCACGGTCTACTTCCACAATCTGCGGACGCTTCTTGCCTTCCACTTTCTGTTTCTCCAGAACAGTCACCACAAAGTCATTGCCTTCGGCGCTCTTCAGCACGCCTTTGTACTTCTGACCATCAGCATCGAGCACCTCTACGTCCTTGCCGACAAAGCAGTGATACTGCTGCGGCACCTTAAAAGGCTGACCGAGTCCTGCCGAACCTACTTCGAGTTCGTAGTCCTCCTCGTCGCGGCTCAGATGATCTTCGATATAACGGCTCAACTCCACGCAGTCTTCAATCCACACGCCATCGGCATGGTCTATCTCAACTACGATGCGGTCGTCGGGGCTTACTTCCACGTCGACAAGAAAGTATTCCTTGCCGTCGAGCCACTCATTAACAATACTTTTTACGGTGTTTTTGTCTATCATATAAATACATTAGAGAATAAAAAATGAGGAGCTCTCTCGGAGCCCCTCATTCCACTGAACGATGCAAAATTACTAAATTTCTGCAACGTACACAAATATTTACTACATTTTCTATTACACAGTCCCCAAAATAGCAATATACAACTGTAATAACGGCTAAAACCCCATTGTTTACAGTGCATACTACTCCCCTCCCTGCGGGGGAGGGGCTGGGGGTGGGGCTTTGTGTATTTTATCTTCCTATCCACGCCTCAGGGTTCAGGCGGTTCTGCATTTTACGCAACTGGAACTGAAGGATATTATCTTGTGCCACAGAGCCCAGGCTCTGACGTGTAGACACCTTCTGTCCGCGCTGAACATTGACCGAACGCAGGTTGCAATATACCGATATGTAGGCTCCGTGGCGCACCATCACCACGAACGAACCGCCGTATCCGAACACGGCACTAACCTCGCCGTCGTATATTGCGCGTGCCTGGCAGCCGGGCTGACCCATAATGTTTACGCCCTTATTGTCTATAGTCACTCCCTTAAGTCCTGCAACACTGTTCTGTCCGTAGTGGCTTACTATGCGTGCACTACCTGTTATCGGCATTGGCAGACGACCCTTGTTGGCCTCAAATCCGCCCGACATCATACGGTCGACCGACGACATCGTGTTGGTCTGTTCAACATTCTTGCGTGCTTGCGCTATCTCCTTTGTAGAGCGTTGTTCGTCGGCTCGCGCCTTACGCTCCATCGCTTCACGCTGTGCTTCAGCCTCACGTACACGCTGTTCGGCTACCGCCTTCTGTTCAGCAGCCTGACGTGCAGCGGCATCGGCAGCTGCCTGAGCCTTCTTCTTGGCTTCGGCATCGCGCTGACGCTGCGCTTCTACACGTGCAGCCTCCTCCCTTTCCTGCGCAGCACGGGCCTCTGCCTTTGCACGTGCTTCCGCTTCGCGAGCCTCACGCAGTCGGCGTTCGTTCTCAATACGTGCCTTTTCTGCCTCAGCACGCTTACGTGCAAGCTCTTCCTCACGACGTTTCTTGGCAGCGGCAGCCTCAGCGGCGCGTCGTTTTGCTTCCTCGGCAGCACGTACACGAGCCTTCTCCACCTCAATGGCAATGAGTCGGTCTATCTGTGCGTTTATTGCCGAAGCGTCCTTACGCTGCTTGTCTATGACGCGCTGTATGGTCTTCTGCTGCTTCTGCAGCGAGTTCACCACCTGCTGTTGCTCCTGCTGCTTGCCCTCAAGCTGCTTTCGTTCCTGCTGCCCACGATAAAGCATGTTGCTTTTCTGACCCTTCACCTGCTGCAGCTGTTGATGTTTCTCATTAACCTGCGCCTGTTTCACCTTCACCATCTCGCCCTGCGCCTTCTGCCATGAGGCATACTCACGCACAAAGCGCAGTCGTCGATACATCTGAGCGAAGTTCTTTGCCGAGAATATGAACATCAGACGGTCTTGCAACGTATGCTGTCGGTTGATGTATCGCATCGACTTCACATACTTAGCCTTACGCTCCTGCAGTTGCTTCTGCAATGTCGTAAGCTGGGCGTTGAGCAGTCCGATATTGCCGTCGATATGATTTATATCCTTCTGAATGCCGTCAATGTTCTTCTGATGCTTGTCTATCTCGCTGTTGATGACGAGCAGATCGTTGAGCCGTTTTTTCACGTCTGCCTGATTGGCACGCAATGCCGCCTCCTGCTTCTTTATCTCTTTCTGCATGGCGGAGCGCTTGCTCTGCAATCCGCGAATCTCGGCTGTAGAATAATTTGGACGTGCCTTCTTTTTTGACGTAGTCCTCCTGGCTGTAGACTTCTTGGCTGTTGCATTTCTTTTTGTGCTGGCAGTCTTTCTTACCTGAGCCTTTGCTGTCGTCTTTTTCCTATTCTGCGTAGTGGTAGTCTTACGCTGCTGCATGAGCGTCAGAGCCGTCGCGTCCACTGGAGCGACAAGCATCACTATGGCAAGAAGTGCCATTAAATACTGCTTCATTGGCTTTACTGTATTGACATGAGTTTCTTGAGGATGTCCTGTGCCTCTATCTTCTTGTATTTACCCGACAGTTGTGTTGTAGTGTCCCAGTCGGCCGAGTTCTTGGGTGACGACATTTTCACCGTCAACTGCACTGTCTGCTGACGTCCGGTGACTGCTGTGGACACGGCAAACTGCTGCGACAACGGGAACTGATGGCCGTCAAACGAACGGAAATTGTCGTATGTCCACACGAGCGACGACTTGCCATGAGCTGCACTATTATAGTTAGCACCAGCTCCAGTAATCTGCGCTGTACTCTTCGAAGCCTTCCACAGATATTCCATATTGCCATTCTTGAAGCCTACGGGCACAGTTGTAGCCATGTCAGCCAGACCGCATGTGAATCGGTGCAGCATCTGTTCGTTCACCGTTTTCTCTCCAGGCAGGAACAGCTGGTTCCAGAACAGAGCCTGGAGCGAGTAGAACGACAGTCCGTTGTCTGCCAAAAAGCTCACGTCCTTGTACGAAGCCTTGATGTATTCTTTATGAAAACGGTCTACAAGCAGCACATAGTCGGGTGCGAAGTCGATGCGGGCTACCTCAGTACGTATAATGGGCAGCAACAGCTGCAGTCGTATCACCTCGTCGCGACGCATGCTTATCTTGCCGTCGCAGCTGAAATCCTTGTTGCCTGCAACCAGTCGCAGGTCGGCACTGGCTACGATATTACGTGCCTGCACCTGATTGTCAAGCACACGCTTCAAGAACGCCTGCTGTTCCGACTTCTGTGTCTTCGACAGCCCAGTTGTGTCACTTCCGTCGCCTGCCACCTTCTTGCTGGCACATGAGGCGAGCAAGAGCACTACAGAGAGTATCGTTATTAGTCGTTTCATTGTCTTATTGTTCCTCTATCTTCAGTTTCTTTGTTTTAATCTTTCTCGTCAGCACCGCCTTGTCGCCTCCTGCCTTGAGTGCACGTTGCCACAGTTCCACGGCACGGTCGGTATCGCCGCACATGCAATAGATGTCGCCGGCGTGTCCTATTACCACTGCACTGGGTCCGTTTGTCGAATCGTTGTCGTTCTCAAGCGCCCTGTCTATATAGGCACGTGCCTCGTCATATCGCTTCTGCAGGAACAGTATCCACGCGTACGTATCAAGATAGGTGGAATTGGTAGGCTCTGCCTGCACCGTCTTGAAGCTCATCTGCTCTGCACGCTTTAGGTCGCGACGCAGTTCTGAGAGATAATAAGCATAGTTGTTGAGCACAACAATGTTGTCTTCTTTCCACTTAAGACTGTTGTCGTAAGCCTCAAAAGCTTCCTCCTGACGCTTCTTCTTAAACAGGATGTCGCCCATCGAGCCGTAGAAATCGCTTGCTATGTCGGGGTCGGTACGGTCGTTTATCTCCCCCACTCCACGCTTCAGAGCGTCGAGAGCGCGGTCGTCGTCATCCTTCTGGAAGTATCCGAGTCCAAGAAAATAATAGAACACCATGTCGTCAGGGTTATACTGCGTTCCGGCAGTACTCAGACTGATCACCTCGTCCCATTTCTTCTTGTCCCACTTGTCTTGTATCAGCTTCACACGAGCCATATTGTTGTCCGGCTCAATGCTGAGCGTATGTTCAAAGGCGGCGTTCACCGAGTCGTCTGGCATTCCCTTCAGCTTCATGTACATAGCCTTCATATTTGAAATGTCGGCATCCTTGGGCGATGCCTTCATGGTGCGGTCGAAGAGGTTAAGCACCACCACGCTGTCACCACCGTTCTGCTCCGACTCCTTTATAGCCTGCTGCAGCATGGTCACCTTGGTCTTCGGCTCGGTCTGCGAACTGAAAAGTATCTTCTCGCGCAGTTCGTCGGCAGCCGCATTGTCGCCACCCGAACGATAGTAGTCGTACATCGAGTTGAGGGCGAATGCATTTTGTGGATCGTCAGCGAGTGCGCCCTGCAAGTATTTGAATGCCTCGTCGCGACGGCTGTGATTCATCAGCCAGTTGCCCAGCATCACCCTATAATTAGGTTCGTTGGGATGTGCGTCGTTCAGCGCCTTCAGCATGCGGTAAGCGTTCTTTGTGTCGTGACGCATCTCGTAGACATTCATCTTGAGCAGTGTCAGTTCGTCGCTCTCGCCGTCAACCTTTTCCATACGGTCGATGGTGGAAAGCATGCGCGAATAGTCCTTCTTGGCCCCGTACAGACGCACGAGAATGTCGAGGATATCGGTACGCTCACGATAGTGCGAGTACAGATTTTCGTATGCCTTGATTGCGCTGTCGTAGTCGCGCTGCTGTATATACGTTGCGGCTACGCTCTCCTGATAGGTGTCGTTGGCTGGTTGCAAACGTGCGGCACGCTCCATATACTTCGTGGCTATAGAGTCGTTGCCCGTATCGAAGTACTGTTGTGCCAGCCGATAGTAGGCTTCGGCTGCATTGGGGTTGACCGTTCGGCACGAGTCTAACAACTGAAGGGCTATAGAATCGTCGCCCCTTAGCTGACAGCACACCGCATCGAGAAACAGCCTGTCTGCCAATGGTGTGGCGTCGAGCAGCTGCTTGGCGCTGATGGTCATCGTGTCGGTATCGGGACGTTGTGCCGCACCCTTCGTGCGGTAGTCAATGCCAGTGGCAATGGCTGGCGCAATGGCGAGCAGCAAGACTGCTCCGATGCCGACTATCTGATTCTTGTATGAATTCATTGTCATTAATGTGTTAGCTGCTTACTTCACTCCAGTGTGGCCATAACCGCCCTCACCGCGTTCGGTCTGGTCGAGTTCGTCAACCACTTCAAACTGTCCTTGCTCATGACGTGCTATCACCATCTGTGCAATGCGCTCGCCTTCGGTGATGACAAACGGCTCGTTAGAGAGGTTGACGAGCAGCACTCCTATCTCGCCACGATAGTCGGCATCAATGGTTCCGGGCGAATTGAGCACCGTTATGCCGTGCTTAAAAGCCAAGCCTGAGCGTGGGCGCACCTGAGCCTCATAACCTGGAGGCAGCGCCATGTACAGACCCGTTGGTATGATGCGGCGCTCCATCGGATTGAGCGTGATTGATTCGTCGATGTTGGCACGCAAGTCCATGCCGGCACTCAGTTCGGTAGCGTATGCCGGCAGTTGCTGACGGCCACGGTTTACTATCTTTATTTTCACCATATTATATTGTCGTTATCTTATGTTTCTTATACAATCAATCTGCAAAAATACTGATTATTGACGAGATAACGGACGTTTAGCCATAAAATAACATTAATTTAGGGTAGCCATAATAGGATACAACGTCCCCACCGCAGACAGAACGGGCTGTATACTATAAACAAAAGGAGGAGAACCCGCTGGCTCTCCTCTCCATCTACTATAATTATAACTAATTATAATTGCAAGTTTCACAACTTGAGATTAATATAATGAATATTACATGTCACACGCAATTGTTCCTGCAATGCTTCCATTCATTGATTTCAACTTCAATTTCAGTACACATCCGTTATTGGCATTCACCCCACTCGGCACAACCAATTTATAATACAGCATGCCATTCTTAGATGAAATGACTTCTGAAGAAGAAACAACTTCTATACCATCGGCCTTTAGAATAACATCGCTGCACTCCAGTACACCATTGCCTTTCAGACATTCTAATGTGATGCCCTTCATATTGGAAAGCATACGGGCAGGGATATGAAACTCAAATTCCTTAGTCTCTCCAGAGCCAAGACTCCAAGTACCTACCATATTCGGGCGATTCAAAAGCAGCGAAGCGGTAGAAATATCCTTAGACAAAGCAAGCATTTCTTTGGCAAAACCTACGATATCTAAATCAGTATTCCAGTGGTAACTGTCATGATTATCCTCAACCCAACGACGCTCCCATTGAGCCAGGTTTACTTGCTCGCCACTTTCACGTCCACGATAATATTCCTTCCAACGACCCAGATAATAGTTTCCAATCAAACCACTCCATATGCGTGCTGCATAATCATCTACAGGCGGTCCCCAGACGGTCACAATACGGCGGGCATTGGTTTCGTATTGTTTACGCTGCGCATCAGTATGGGCTGACTTCTGAGCGAACGACAGCCAGCGGTCAAGACGAAGCGTAGGATGTTGCGAAAGAATACGATCCATTCCTAACATCAGAGTTTCAAAACGACTTTGAAGGAAACTAGCCTTAAGCGTATCACCCAAGAGATATTCCTGATCGATTAGTCTTGTTAGCAATTCTGCCTTACCGCCCAGATAATGTGCGGTCATTTCACACAAATCAGTCAGAAAATAAGGACTGTCCTTCAACTTGTCGGACGCAGCAATAAAGCTTTCCAAGCCACGGAAATAGTCCGCATTCATATTGATTGAACCATTCTTCCCACTGCCCGGACGCAACTGCCAGTTAAAACGCGGATGATCGGTAAAACTGCCGTATACAGATTTCATTAGATAATCCCATGCTGTCATGAGTTGTTCGGGAGCAGCACCATAACGGTTCAAACTGTATTGTCGCAACCATTCACGAACATCAATGTGACGATTGCTCCATCCTGCATCAGTAACCAGTTCGTAAAGAACCTCATTGTTTTCTATACCTTCGGGTGCCAGACCATGTGCCACCAGATTGCCGCGGTTGGCTGAAGCAAGTGCTTCGAGGTGACCGTTAGCATAAAAGTCAAGCACACCTGTCATTCCTACTTTGCCTCCCATATTCGGGATTACACTATACACCCACTGTTTGTTATAAAAGCCTTTATAATACTCCCAGTTTACTTCCGAATGCCAGAAATGCTTGTTATAATCCACTGCCAAATCGAGCAGAAGCATTTTATCGTCTGGCACACGCGATACAAGTGCCCCTAATGTTTCATAATCCCAGATATGGCGCTGATAGCCAAACATCCACCCCTGCATCACCCAAACGGCATTCTTATTGGCTTTCTTTATAGCATTATACACCTTTTCGCCATAAGTAGCCGCCATATCATACCGGGCAGGATTTCCCTTTTCCGGGAAAGGAATGTCCATTTCATTGAAACTGTCCACCAGATAATAGTCGCACTTGCCAAACTCTTTCTCCCATTCACGGATAAAAGCCTCCGAAATATTTGCAAATAAAGGCTCTGTTGGTGAAATCATCCAGTTGTGAAAAGCACCTCCCCAGTGTGTTTCCACAATGTTGAGATTGGGATAGAGGCGTTTGAAGGCTTCAGGAATAAATCCGGGAAATCCAGGACAAATAGGTTTCATACCTAAAGAACGCATACGGTTCAATATTTTATGCTGTAGTGCCAATTGGTCTTTGTGCCAGTCGGCATTCAAAGGCCCGTCAATGCCACTCACGTTTCCCATACGCATCCAAGGCAAATGTGCAGGTCCTACAAAATATCCATTTATCTCTTCGTCGGTCAGTCCCATCTTCTTCCACACACGTGCCAATATAGCCTCATAGCCAACAAGTGCAAGAGGCATATTTATGCCATGTAGAGCCATCCAGTCTATTTCCTGCTCCCAGCGTGTCCAGTCCCAATAAGGCATGCTGTAGCCGTATGTACATACATTAAAGTAATAATGATTCTGAAAAGGAGAAACCACCTTCACGTCATTAGTGGCAGGGAGTGAAGACGGAAGCTGTATGTTGTTTCCGCTCCATGAGTACATTCCTAACTTATGTGCTTTCACATAATCATAGAATCCACGACACAGGGCCACATTGTCCGAACCTTTCAGACGAAGCACACCGTTCACAACCGAATACTCGTAGTACATATTGCTACCATCCTTCTTAAGCTCCAGACTTATAGGAATAGAAGACTGTCTACTTACTCGTTGCAACACCCCAAGGGCTTCATCCGTATTACGGGCAGAGACCGTAAAAACGGACAATAAGCTAAATACGATAATAAAAAATCTATTCATAGTATTCAAAATTAGCAGACTTGTAATTTTTACCAAAAAGCAAGTCATTTGATAACAACAAATTATCCTATGCATGCACATGTCAGAAGACTCACTTATCTTAGTGCTGCTAAAAACTCAAATAAAGAATATCTGACATATGGCAAAGATAAACATAAAATCTGAGAAAATCACTCCTTTCGTAGGAATTTATTAGGCAAGCAAGACATTTATGCACTTTCACTTGACAAAGTCATCAACGACACTCTTGGTGTCCGCAGCTATACCTACAACGAATGGAATATGATATTATAGCTCATATTTACTCGTATATATATTTGCACATTAACTATGGCAAATATACAGCTTTTTATCCAATAAAATGACAGAAGAATATGTATTGCAGGAAATGAAGAGCAGGGGCATCTCTCCGATATATTACCATAAGACTGATGACTCACGCTTGGAATTAGATTTCATAATACAATATAAGGGGAAACTGCTGCCTATAGAAATTAAGGCTGAAGGTAATGTGAGAGCCAACTCACTAACGACTCTTCTCAAAGCGAATCCTGACTTACACGCTGTAAGATTCTCAATGCCCCCATACAAGAAGCAAGAACAGCTTTTTGTATTCCTTTGTATGTTATATAACTGTTATTGTCAATTATTGCTGTCCGGTAAACAATTATCTACCCTTACATTGCTTTGTTGTTCAGTGTTTTATTGCGGTATTTTCCAAATGGGGCTTGCTATATACCATACTGGCTTAACCATATTATTAGTTTACTGGACAGCAATTATTAAATGCATCTTACAGGTCATTATTAACCTGAGTTCGGGATAAGAAAGTCTTTGTAAAAGT
>UMGV01022945.1_pt1 | contig 21165 bp, 26 predicted proteins | sample 1965361 | NCBI WGS metagenome assembly UMGV01 (sample SAMEA4836081, study PRJEB28245) | human gut metagenome | biome: gut microbiome; material: fecal sample | place: Denmark | collected 2008
CCCGAACCAGCTCACCTTCAACGATGAGGGCACGGAGCACGGCTTCTACATTCACGAGATAGACCAGGGCAGGGTGGTAAGCACCTTCAAGCGAACCCCGGAGCGGGAGCACCTGACGGTCCGCTTGAACTCCCAACAGGTCGCGGACTTCATCTCCACCGGCTCCTTCCGTATGCCGGCCAACCTGGAGGGCCGTATCATCCGCGTGCGGTATAGCTGCACGGCGGAACAGGAGAAAGCCTTCAACCGTGCCGAGCTCCAGAAGCAGATTGTCGCCGCCGGTGCCTTCCATGTGGCTGAGATATTCCCGGAGGACGTGGAGGCCCTGGACGCCAAAGACCAGCTCACGGAGCACGACGGCCCGGCTGAGTGCCTGGCCCGCTGGCTGGACACCAACGAGATCACCGGCGAGAAGGCAGCGCGGCTGCTGGAGCTGGCGGCTCCGATCATCAAGCAGGCCGACGATGGGCGCGAGGACAGCAAGCACACCGGCGCCTTCATGCCGAAGGTGATCGAGGTGAAGAACTACCGGAGCTACACGGAGGCGTCCTTTGACTTCGAGCCGGTCCACATGGCTATGGTGAACGGCCAGAACGGCGTCGGGAAGTCCTCGCTCTTCATGGACGCCATCGCGGATTGCCTCTATGAGCAGACCCGCAAGGAGGACATCGGCGGCTGGGTCCGGGACGGAACCAAAAGCGGCAGTATCTCCTTCACGTTCGGCATGGGCGGCCAGGACTACCGGGTCATTCGCACCCGCACGAAGAGCGGGCGCGGCACCCTGGCCCTCCAGCGGTGGAATCAGGACGCCCAGGCGTGGGCCGATGAAAGCGATACCACCATGAAGCTGACCCAGGCGAAGATCGAGCGGCTGCTCGGCATGGACTGCAATACCTTCTGCTCCATCGCCCTTATCCGCCAGGACGCCTACGGCCTCTTCCTGGACGCCGACAGCGACCGGCGGATGGAGGTCCTGTCCGCCCTCCTGGGCCTGGACATCTACGGGCGCATGGAGGACATCGCCAAGGCAGCGGCCACGGAGCAGCGCCGGAAGATCGCCGCCCTCAAGGAACGTATCAACGTCCTGGGGGAGCAGATCAGCGCGAAGGACGATCTGCTGGACAACGACATGGTGCTCTCCGAAGAGATCGACCAGCTCAACCACGAGATCGAGGTCGGAGAAGCGGACCTCCGCGCCCTGGAGAGCGCCGAGGCCCTACTCAAGGAGGTACTTCGGCAGGCCAGCGAGAAGGAGGCCCAAAGCCTGGAATATGACCGCGAAAGGGACCGGAAGGCCCAGGAGCGCGAAGAACTGGAGCTGAAATACTCCAATGCCCTCCACATGAAAAACGGCCTGAGCGCCGCCCAAGAGGCCACCGAGAGGCTTGCTGCTGCCAGGGCAAAGCTCCAGGAACTCGCCCCCCAGGTGGAGCGGGACAAGGAGCTCTTGAAGGAGAAGGCTCGCCTGGAGAAAGCCATCGGCAGCGCGGAAGCTGACCTGGTGGACCTGCGGTGGAAGCAGCGGCAGTATGAAGCCATCCTCTCCAGGAAGGCGGAGATCGAGGTCGCCCAGGCTGCGATTGAGGCCCTGGTGGCCCGGAAGGAGGACGCCCACGCCCGCCTGATGAGGGCCTATGAAACCGAGAAGGCCATGAACGAGGCGAAGGCTGCGGTCGATCAGCACGTGGCAGACAGCCGCGTGAGGATCGCCGACCTGCAAAGCCGGTTGAAGGCTGCCCAGGCGGAAGCGGAGAAGCTGGCCGACAGCGGTTGCCCCATCCCTGGAGAGGCTACCTGTAAATTCCTGACGTCCGCCATTGCCGCCCATGCCGCCATCCCTGACCTGTCCTCGGTTCTGGAGCAGACCAAGGCGGAGGACCGGCAACGGTATGAGGACTTGATGAAGGTCTACAACGAGGCCAAGGCCGCCGACGAGGCCATGGGCGACCCGGCGGCGGAGCTCTCTGAGCTGGACCGCGAAGAGCGAAAGCACCGGGAGCTGGCCGACCAGACCCCGCGCCTGGCTGCCGCAGAGGCGAAGGTGGAAGAGATTGCCGCCTCCATCCAGGCGGCAGAGAAGACCATCCAGGACGCCGAGAAGCGGTCCTTGGAGATCGACGCCGAGCGGGCGGCCCTGGGGCTGGCGGTTATGGAGTACCAGAGGGCCCAGCAGACCATCGAGATTGAAGAGCCCATCGCGGCGCACCTGGCAGACTGTCAGGCGGCAGGGGCCACCGCCGACGCCCTGGCTCCCCAGCTTGAGCGGCTGCGCTCCGAGATCGACGATTTGACAAACAAGGTCCTCGCCGCACACCAGGAGGCCGAGGAAATCAGGCAGCGGGCCCCGAAGGCCCAGGGGAACCCAGAAGGGCTCCGGGCCATACTGAACAGCCGCCGGAAGAAAGTAACCGACCGCGCCACACGGCGCGGCACCATCAAGGCGAAACTGGACGCGATCTCCGAGGCGGAGGTCCAGACCGCCCAGCTCCGGCGGGAAGTGGAAGAGGCCGCCGCCTCCCTCAACGACTACACGACGCTGGTCCAGGCGTTCGGCCTCGATGGTATCCAGTACATGATAATCCGGGGCGTCGTGCCGGAGATCATGCGCCAGAGCAACGATATTCTGGCTGCCATGACCGGCGGGCGCATGGCCGTGGACATCCGCACCGAGCGGGAGCAGAAGTCCACGAAGCAGATCGTCAACAGCCTGGAGGTCTGGATAAACACCCTGGCCGGTGGAACACGACCCTACCAGAGCCATAGCGGCGGCGAGAAGGTCAAGATCGCGCTGGCCGTTACCCTGGGCCTGGCGGACGTCAAGGCCCGCCGGGCGGGCGTGCAGCTCGGAATGCTGTTCATCGACGAGCCCCCCTTCCTGGACGCCGACGGAACGGACGCCTATGCCGACGCGCTGCTGAACATGGCGACCCGCAACCCGAATATGCGTATCCTGGCAATCTCTCACGACCCGACCATGAAGGCACGGTTCAACCAGAATATCGTCGTGACCGCCGGAGAAGACGGCAGCGTCGTGGCGATAGAATAAGACCCAGGGGCCGGGCGGCCCCGAATACCTACGGAAAGGAGGGCCCGCCCGTTGAACTACTTGCGAGAGATCAACGCCTTCGCCCGGCGTATGCGGCGGGCCCCTCTCTCCACAAACGCTCAGCTCCTATGGTACAAGCTCATGGACCTTGCGAATGTGCTTAGATGGCCGGACGATTTCCAGCTCGATAACAAAAGGGTGATGGAAATGATTAACACCAGGTCAAAGGGGATGGCGCTTGACGCTCGAAAGGAGCTTGTGGAGGCCGGCCTCATCGCCTTCACCCCCGGCGTCAAGGGGAAGCCCAGCACCTACCACATGAACTCCGTGGACGCCCTGGAGGGCCCGTACATACCCCCAGGGCCGCCGGAGGACGAAGACTTCCTGGGAGAGGTCAAGGACGACATCACGACCTATTTCGGCTATACCGAGGCCCTGGGCCAGGAGCTCCGGGAGATCACCGAGAAGCTGTGGCTGGAGTTTTACCCGAAGCAGAACCCGACGCCGGACGATGTGCGGAAGGTCTTTTACTACATCAAGGAGCAGACGCACCACGAGGACGGTCAATGGACCATGACCTTCCCGGAGGAAAAGAAGGAGCTTCTTGCATACGCCTTCGATCAGGCCCGCACTCAAGGGAAACTGCATTGGGGGTATATAGGCGGTATCTATGATAATTTTAGGGCCCGTGGCATTAAAACCGTAGACGACGCCATGGACTACGAAGAAATGCGCCGAAGGCGCTAAGCGATGGAGGGACCCATGAAAGAGAAAGCAATCACCCTGATCTGCTGCGCCTTGTGCGTGCTGATCTTTGCGACTGTCGGCCTGGAGCCGAACAGCGCCGGAGGGGCCGAGCTGGAAGAAGCGCCGACGCCGCTCCTGTCCACCGCTCCCGCACCGGAGCCTATGTCCTCCCCGGAAGCCGCGGCACTCCCCTGGACCTATGAGGAAGTAGAAATGCTGGCAAAGACGATATGGGCCGAGGCCCGCGGCGTCCCCAGCACGGCCCGGCAGGCCGCCGTGGCCTGGTGTGCTCTGAACCGGCTGGACGCCGGCACATTCGGCGACACCCTGGCCGAAGTGCTCAGCAAGCCTTACCAGTTCGCCTACGACCCGGCTTCCCCGGTCACGGATGAGTTCCTGGCCCTGGCCGACGACGTGCTGTACCGCTGGTATCTGGAACAGAACGGCGTCGAGGACGTGGGCCGGACCCTCCCGGAGGACTACCTCTTCTTTGAGGGGGACGGCCTGGAGAACCACTTCCGCAAGGAGTATGAGAAGACCGGCGACACCTGGGACTGGAGCCTGCCGGACCCATACGGGGAGGGGTAAAATGCTTGAGCTAATTCCAATGACCCTCCGGGAGGCCAACGCTTTCGTCGAGCAGTACCACAGACACCATAAGCCCGTGGTGGGACACAAATTCTCCATAGGGGTATCTGATGGAGAGAAGGTCGTGGGCGTAGCCATAGTAGGCCGCCCGGTCGGTCGATTTCTGGATGACGGATGGACCCTGGAAGTCACTCGATTGTGTACAGATGGGACCCGTAATGCCTGTTCCATGCTTTATGCGGCCTCCTGGAGAGCGGCAAGGGCCATGGGATATAAGCGCCTGGTGACCTACATTTTGGAGAGCGAAACAGGGGCAAGCCTCCGGGCCTCTGGATGGAAGTGCGTCGGGAAGGCAGGTGGGCTTCGATGGACCGGGAAGCGAAGGCCGCAGGTCGATCTATACCCGGCCCAAATGAAAATTAGATTTGAGAGGACGGTGGATGACCCATGAGTAAAACCTCTCCCCGCGGCTGCATGATCTTCACCTGTGACCGGCGGCGTGGTAACTTCTGCTGCTCCGATTGCGGATACCGGAATACCAACTGCAAGAACCCGTGTCTGAATGGCCCGGAGCGGTGCGGCCAGGCCAGACCGACGGCCAAGAGGTACGGGAGGAAGGAGCGGAACGGAAGTGAACCTGGAACAAATAAGCCTATTTGACCTCATCCAGGAGGACAGGCCGAACCTTGACACGGGCCCGCCGGTCACGGACGGCCAGTGGGACCTTCCGGGCTTCGAGGAAGCACGGGAACACCTTCGTAGCAAGGGCCTCCCGTTCGCCTGGGTAGACAGAGTAGTTACTCCGGATGAGCCCGGAGCGGTCTTCGTCCAGAAGGGCATACCCTTCGAGCGAAGCAACTGCCCGGAGTATGAGGGGGATTTGGCTTTGCGGAGGATTTAGCTCAGTACAGTGTAGAGCCCACGCCGGCCTGCTGCCGGGGATGATGTGGGATACGACTTGTGGAAAAGACCCGGAGCGGTGCCCGTTCCGGCATACGAATGGAGGATAACACCATGAAGAAAAAGCTCGAAGCCTTCCAGAGAGGCAGCACCTTTTATCTGGCCGGTATCAACTGGAAGGTCCTGCACGTTGACCCGCCGGCCTATCCGAACGCCCCGGCCAACTGCTTCTGCGAGGCCACGGAAGACCTGTTCCAGGCCGCCTTCGATGAGGACAACAACAACGACTGGAAGGGCGCGAGCCTGCGGAAGCGGCTTAACGGTCCCTTCCTGGAAGAGCTGATCGAGAAGTGCCCGGAGCTGGCGGACGCCATTGTCCCCACATACCGGGACCTGACCGCGGACGACGGCCTCAAGGACTACGGCTCGTGCCTGGACAAGGTGACGATGTTGACCGCCGATGAGTACCGGGCCACCCGTGATCTGCACCCCGCGCCGGAACACTGGCGCTGGCTTATCACCCCTGACGGCACCCCGGCCAGCTCCGGGACCTCCTACGTCCGCTGCGTGATCTCGGACGGGAGCCTCAGCAACGACTGCGCGTACTACGGCAGCAGGGGCGTGCGCCCGGCTTTGACGCTGAAATCTGATCTCTTGGTATCTGTCCCTGGGACGGAGGACGGCAGCGAAGAGGCCATGACGCCGGAACAGCGGGAAATGGCGCTCTATGAGGCCGCTGTCGAGAAGTTCGGGGAGATCGCCCAGATCGACCAGGCCACCGAGGAAATGGCGGAGCTGATCGTGGCCCTCAATAAGTACAAGCGGTACGTCAACTTCCGGCAGGGCAACAAGGAGGAAATCCTCGCCCACATCGCGGAAGAGCGGGCCGACGTGGAGATCATGCTCAACCAGCTTCATGTGATTTTCGGGGACAACACCGAAAAGGAGCTGGAGAAGCTGGCCCACCTGTCCGGCCTGGTAGGAATGGAGGACATCTTATGAGAATTGCTGTGATTGTCTTCGTGCTGCTGATGACCTTCTTTGCCGTCTGCTTCGCGTTTGGCGGTAAGACCGTCACGGACCGGAGCAACGGCGCGAAGGTAGCCTCGGCGGGCCTGATCGCGGCAGCCATCCTGGCTGCCTGGGCCCTATGAGCGATGATGTATTCACCATTCCTGCCCGAAGGTGCAAGCGGTGCGGAGGTCTTCTGACCTCCGCCCAGGGCATACGGGATGGATACGGACCCTGCTGCCTGCGGAAAATGCGGCAAGAGGAAGCAGAACGCCGGATGAATGAGAACCAATGCTCCCTGTTCGACATGGAGACGGAGCCGCCGGAAGCGGAAAAGAGCCCCCTCAACGGGGCTTGCGTAACCGGCCTGAGCCCATCCGGCCATTGCGGCGCGGCGGCGTACTGCCAGGAGCCCTACGACTGCTGCGCCGCCTGCTCCAAGGACTGCAATCTCCGCTGTGGCTGGCTGAAAACGGGAAAGGAAAATAGCAATGAACCTACATAAAACCGCCATAGAGTGGGCGACACACACCTGGAACCCCGTCACCGGCTGCCGCCACGGCTGCGAATACTGCTATGCCCGGCGCTTTACCGCCCGGTTTGCACCGCACGCCTGCGAGAGGCCGGCCCCGGCACGTCTATATGTTCCTGACGAAGAACCCCCAGCGCTATTGCGATCTTGCCAACGCCGGGAAGCTGCCGGCGGAACCGAACTTCTGGTACGGGACCAGCGTCACCGGGAAGGGAGCGCCCGCCTTCGCCGAGGGCGTAGGCTATAACACCTTCCTCAGCATTGAACCCCTGCTGGAAGACATCGACCCTGACGTCGGAAGTTTCGGGGGCGTCCGCTGGCTCATCGTCGGGGCCATGACGGGGCCGGGCAGTAAATACCACCAGCCGAAACGGGAATGGGTGGAGAAGATCGTGGAGGCCGCAAAGATCACAGGCGCGGCGGTCTTTATGAAAGACAGCCTCAAGCCTGTGTGGGGCGATGATCTCATGCGGGAGCTCCCGGACGGCATGAAATCCATGCCAGAGGGCCCCGGCCCTGTCCCTCATTGCAAGGAGTGCGAGCACCGGGAGGAAACGCCCCAGGGACGCCGCGGCACCGCGATTGCCTGTCAGATCGGATGGGAGGCGGAGGGCTACGACGACCGCCCGGCCCGCCCGGTGCCAGGCCGCTACACCCGATCTTCGCCGCCCTGGTGCCCCAGGAGAAAGGAGAGAAACAGCACATGAAGAAGCGAAGCTGCCGAAGGACTGACTTTGAGCAGGAACAGCACGAACGGGCGATCAGGGTCCGCAAGATGACCGACGCCCAGCTCTGCGAATATCTGGACAGCCTGGCCGCCGGCCAGCGTCCGGCGGGCCCCACCAAGGAAGAGATCATCAACGACTTCCTGGTCGAGCTCGGTATCCGCCGAGAAGACGGTATCCGCGTGAGCGATCAGACCATCCGCAAAATGAAGACGCTCGCACGTTGCCGTGGCTTCCTGCCAGAAGCCGAGGGCGAGGCATGAGCCTGCACAAGAAGAAGATCACGCTGCGCGTTACCAGCCAGACCGCCTTCCACCTGTAGGAAATGGCTCGGAAGGCCGGCACGTCTGAGGGGAGGATCGTTGATGAGCTTGTGAAAGCTGCCCGACCCTGTGCAAAAGTTGGTGGAAATTGTGGATTTTCACGTGAAACAACAAGAAATAAACCTTAAAAGTTAGGAGTATTGACAATGCAGCAGGCCGAAATATTCCTGTTTGGAGAGGTCGTAACTCCGCGCCGCATTGTCGAGGCGGTCCCCTTCACGCTCTCCATGCTGGAGGCGTGGGGGAAGACCGTATTCTTCACCGAGGCCGAAGGGAGGAAGATCATAGAGCATGACACCGAGCGAGAGGGCCAGGGCCGCCCTCAGATACCAGAACCGCAAGAACCGGGCTCAGGGTGCCTTCTTTGAGCAGATGATAAACGGGGCCTGCGACTTTTACCGGCTCCGTCAGATTGCGGACATCGAGAAGACGCCGGAGCCCATGCAGCCGACCAAGGACCTGGGCGGCGGGAAGTTCATCGCCCACTACGTCAGCACCGCCCAGGCAGACTACAAGGGCTTCCTGTTCGGGGGCCGGGCGGTCAACTTCGAGGCGAAGTACACCGACACCGAGAGAATGAACCAGGACCGCGTGACACCAGATCAGGCCGACCGCCTGGAGAGGGCGCACCAGTTCGGAGCGCTGGCCTTCGTCCTCTGCTCTTTCGGCTCGGTGGGCTTCTACCGGATACCATGGGAGGTCTGGCGGGACATGAAGGCCCGATACGGGCACAAGTACATGACGCCCCAGGAGGCGGCGCCCTTCGAGGTCCGCATAGGCGGCCCCGGCGTGCTGCTCTTCCTGGAGGGAATAAACATCAAGGAGGAAACACCATGAACAAGCACGAGATCATCGAGCAACTGAACGACCTGGCCCTGGACGTCAACGAGGACCTTGGGGCCTCTGCCCCCAGCATTGGGGCGAATATGGTCGATGACTTCATCGCGGAAACCCACACCCAGACCATGGGCGATAAGACGACCGTTGTCCGCGCTGTGCTGCGGAACGGCTTCGAGATCGTGGAAGCCTCCGCCTGTGTCAGCAAGGAGAATTACAGCGAGCCCGTGGGCCGCGACATCTGCATGGGCAAGATCAGGGACCAGGTGTGGAAGCTCCTGGGCTTCCTGCTCCAGACGGCGGTCAACGGAGTAAACGGTAAGTAAAAAGAAAAGCCGCCTCCCCCGAAGGGAAGACAGCCCGTGACAAAGCTATTTTACCACACGGGAGGCGACATTTCAATGGGCAAACCAAAAGAGAGCACGCAAGACATCATCCGCCAGGCCGTTGAGGATGGCCGCATATCCGCGGAGAGGACCGCCAAGGACGCCTTCAAGGCCACCGAGCGCCGCCTCTACGCGCTGCCGGTCCTGCGGAATAAGCGGGATGATGACAAGGAGCGCCTGGAAGAGCTCAAGCAGTACGGGCCCAGAGGCCGGAGCAAGAGCATTACCCGGTTCAGCAAGTCGGGGGTCCGGCTTACCCCGGAGGAAATCTTCGAGGCAGCGGTGATAGACCTGGAGGCCACCATCGCCGCGGATGAATACGAGATCGAGGCCATGGAGCGGGCCCTTGCCACCATCGAGAAGGACGACTACTACCTGACCGTGACCGGCAGGTACATTGACGATCTCCCGGATGAGCGCGTGGCGGAGCTCATTCCATGCGACACAACAACCGTCTGGAGGAACCGGAAGCGGCTTGTGCAAAGGCTCGCGGTCTGGCTATACGGAGCGGAAGCCATAAAGTGACGGCGTGCAATTTATCGGTGCAAAAATCGTGCAATAGACTGGTGCAATTTTACGTGTTATAATGCCTTTATGATGTGAAGTTGCACCTGAATACTCCCTTCACGATCAGCAGCCGGTAGCACGATCTCCGGCTGATTTTTTGTTGCAAAAATCCGCTCTTTTTTGGTAAAACCTGCGACAAACGACCCGGAAAGTGGTATAATAATAGTGCGAAAATAACAACCGAAAAGGAGAACCTACTATGAAGCGGATTTGTCTTTTAGACCTCAACTATACCCTTGTGGGAAACCAAGCTACAACCCGTATGCTTCGCCCCTTCTCCCGGCGCATGGAGGCCGAGGAATACCGGGCCGACCTGATCGAGGCGATCAAGGATGATTATGTTATCATCGTGACGGCTCGCCCGGACTACCAGATGAAGCAGACCACGGAGAACATCAAGCGGAAGACTGGCTGGCAGCCCCAGGAGTGGTACTTCAACGACATCAACGGGGAGCCCCCAGTCTTCAAGGAGAGCGCCCTCCAGCGGTTCATCTTCCCGAAGCACGGGAGCACCGGGAGCCTCTACTACGCTGTGGAGAGCAACCCGAAGACCCGGACCATGTATGCCCGGTATGGAATTGAGGCTCAGCCTTATGACCGCTTCATCAAGACGGCGGGCATGGTGAAGGTTCCGTCCTTCGACCAGTGCAGCCTATTTGGATAACCGAACACCCGGCCACCAGCGGGACGCGAAAGCGCCCCGCTTTTTTATACCCATTTTTAACCGGAAGGAGTGGAAAAGTGGAAACGCGAGTAATTAAGTTGGCCGACATCAAGCCTGCGCCCTACAACCCCAGGGTGCAGCTCACGGCCAAAGACCAGGAGTACAAAGCCCTGGACGCCAGTATCTCGGAAAACGGCCTGGTGCTGCCCCTGGTGGTGAACCTCCGGGACAACTGCCTGATCGGCGGGCACCAGAGGCTTTCCGTGCTGCTGGCAGCCGGTGAAACGGAAACGGTCGCCGTTGTCGTGGATATGCCGGAGGCCCAGGCAAAAGCCCTCTGTATCGCCTTGAACAAGCTGGACGGCGAATGGGACTACGGCCAGCTGGCAGACATTCTCCAGGAGCTCATCGACGACGGCGAAAACCTGCTGTCCACCGGCTTCACGCAATCCGATATTGACGATCTGCTGGGAGAGATCGGCGACGAGCTGGGGGAGCGGTTCATCAAGCCGGAAACCCTGATCGTAGACGTGGGGTGCAGCACCGGCCTGGCTGTGGAGCCCTTCGTCACCAAGTACGGAGAGGTCAACGACTTCCTGCTGATCGACAACGCCCCCGCCATGGCCGCGGCCTGCCGAGATCGCTTCCAGGATGAGCCGAGAGTGTCCGTCCAGGAGGGGAACCTCTGGAGCTTCCTGCCGCTCAAGAAGGGGGCGAGCCTGGTCCTGTCCGTCCTGTCTATGCAGTTCATGCCGACGGCCTACCGCCCGTCCATGCTGCGGATGATCTACGACGGCCTGGAGCCTGGCGGGGCCCTGATCTTCGTTGAGAAAATCCTCAGCGAGAGCATGGACGACCTGATGGTCGAGCTCTACTACGAGATGAAGCGGGAAAACGGATACACCGAAGAGCAGATCGCGGCGAAGCGCCGGAGCCTTGAAAATGTGCTGTCGCCGCTCAAGGCCGAGTGGAATGCGGACCTGCTGCGGACCGCCGGTTTCCGAAAGGTGGATATGTTTTGGCGCTGCCTCAACTTCTGCGGCTGGATAGCTGTTAAGTAACGGCTTCCGGCCCTGGAAGGAGGGGAAACGAAATGCCGAAACGCAGCGACACGAAGCCATGGGAGCGGCAAGAGGGCGAGAGCGTAAAGGCGTATGAGGCATTTCAGTGTTACCTAAATTTGGGAGAAACCCGAAGTCAACGGCTTGTTAGCGAGCAGTTGTCCAAAAGTAGGCAGCTCATCAGCCGGTGGAGTGCCAACTACCAGTGGGTAGAAAGGGTGGCAGCCTACGAGAATGACCTCCAGCGCCAGGCCCACGCCGAGGCGGTCAAGAAGGCCCGCCAGATGGCAGACCGCCATATCAGCATTGCCATGAAAATGCAGCAGAAGGCGCTTCAAGCTCTGAAAGAGATGGACCCGCGGGACATCGACCCGAAGAACCTTGTCGCCTTCATCCGGGAGGCTACGAAGCTGGAGCGCGAAAACCGAACGGAGATCGTAAAGGATACCAACCCGGACACCGGAGCCGAAGCCGCCAGCAGCAGCCTTGCCGACGTGATCTCCGAGGCATGGGAGCGAAGGAGGCAGCAGAATGAACCTGACAAGTGACGCCATTCTCTACTATGCGGACAATCCGGTTGACTTCGTGGAGGACATTATCAGGGCGAAGCCGGACAGCAATCAGCGGGCCATCTTGAACAGCGTAGCCAAGTACCCCATGACCTCCGTTCGGAGCGGCCACGGTATCGGGAAGAGCGCGGTGGAGAGCTGGCTTGCGATCTGGTTCCTCACCACCAGGCCCTATCCGAAGATACCTTGCACCGCTCCCACCCAGCACCAGCTATGGGACATCTTGTGGGCCGAGATCGCCAAATGGCTGAGAAGCAACCCGGCCTTGTCCCAGGAGCTCATCTGGACGAAGGAAAAGGTCTACATGAGGGGCCACCCCGAAGAGTGGTTCTCGGTAGGCCGGACGGCCAGCAAGCCGGACGCCCTGCAAGGCTTCCATGCTGAGCACGTCCTCTACATCATCGACGAAGCCTCCGGCGTCCGAGATGAGATATTCGAGCCTGTCCTCGGCGCCCTGTCCACCGAGGGCGCAAAGCTGGTGATGTGTGGGAACCCCACCAAGATCACCGGCTTTTTCTATGACAGCCACCACAAATCGCGTGAGCTCTACAACGCCATGCACATTGACGGGCGGGACAGCAGCCGTGTGGACCAGCAGTTCATCGACACCATCATTGATATGTTTGGCGAGGACAGCGACGTCTTCCGGGTGCGTGTCGCTGGGGAGTTCCCAAAGGCCCTGCCGGACAGCTTCATCCCTATGGAGTGGGCAGAGCGGGCCAGCGAGGCCGAGGCCCCTGAGATCGAGCGTGCGGCCCGCGTGGACATCGGGATTGACGTCGCCCGCTACGGCGACGACAGCTCCGTGCTGTCCCCTGTCCTGGACAAGAAGCTCCAGGAGCAGCCGGAGGTCTACCACCACAACGACACCATGGAGCTGAGCGGCAAGGCTGTCCGGCTCATCAAGCGGTATGCTCTGGCACAGCCGTGGGCCGAAATCCACGTCAAGATTGACTGCGACGGCCTGGGCGTCGGCGTGTTCGACCGCCTCATGGAGCTGCGGGACCAGATCGTAGAGGAAGTAAACGACCAGCGGGACCGCCTCTTTGCAGACAGCGAGGACCCGCCCCCACCCCTCTCCCTGGAGATCGTGGAGTGCCATTTTGGCGGAGAGGGCGGCACGATCAGCGACGATGACCCCATCGACTACCAGAACAGCACCGGCCTCATGTGGGGCGCGGTCCGGGAGGCGCTGCGGACCAAAAGCCTCAAGCTCTGGTATGACGATAAGCAGATCAGCCAGCTTTCCAACCGGAAGTACGTGGTGAACAGCGCTGGAAAGATCGAGCTTGAGAAGAAAGAGGCCATGAAGAAACGCGGCCTGTCGTCCCCTGACATGGGCGACGCCCTGGCCCTGGCCCTGCATGACCCGCAAATCAGCGATTGGACCATCGACTAAGGAGGGACACCGTGAAAAAGAAATGCAGCTACCTTGTGTCAGCCGACGGCTGGCCGATGAAGTATATCCGAGCCGGCACCATGAAGGAGGCCCGCGCGATCTGGCAGAAGATCACCGGAGGGCCCTCTAACCCCAGGCCGGTGCAGGTACTCGGCAAGAAGCCCAAAAGCAAGGGAGGCGAGTAACCGTGCCTTTTTGGAATAGGGGCGGCGGAGGGCGTGCAAGCCGCGCGTACCAAAGCGAGAGTATCATGCTGCCCCGCTGGACAAACCCGCCTGAGAGGAACACCCAGGAATGGATTGAGGCGTACAGATCGATCCCTCGCCTCGCGGTCATCGAGCGCATAGCCTCGGACCTCTCTTTCGCCGAGGGGAAGCTCTACCGTGTGGACAAAAACGGAGAAGAGCACGAGCTCACCGCCCACCCATTCCTCGACTTCTGGGCGAACCCGAACCCTCTCCACGAGATGAGCAACGCTGCCCTGTGGCGCCTCCTGGAGATTTACCTCAAGCTCAAGGGCGAGGGATATTTCATCATCGAGAAGACGGCGCTCGGTATCCCGGCGGAGCTCTGGCCGGTCCCGACGCATTGGGTCCAGATGACCCCGTACCAGGATCACCCGTACTACACGGTCCGGCTCACCAACGGCCTTCTGATGAATGTTTCCGTTGACGATATGTTCGTGATGAAGGATTTGAACCCGCTGGACCCGTTCAAGCGCGGACTGGGCCAGTCTGAGGCCCTGGCGGATGAGATCGAAACCGATGAGTACGCCGCGAAATTCCAGAAGCGCTTCTTCTTCAACGACGCCACCCCGAACCTGATTATATCCATGCCGAAGAGCACCGAGGACCAGCGGAAGCGGTTCCGGGCGGAATGGCTTGAGCGGTTCCGGGGTATGTTCCAGAGCCACGGCGTCGCCACCGTCAACGGCGACGTGACCGTGAATAAGATCGGCGAAACGATGAAGGACATGGACATGGTGAATGGCCGGACCTTCCTCCGAAACGCCGTCCTGGAGCATTTTGGCGTGCCGCGGGAGATCATGGGCATTACTGAGAGTAGTAACCGGGCCACCAGCGAGGCGGCCCAGTTCATCTACGCTCAAAACGTACTCATGCCGAACCTGCGCCGCCGGGAAGAGGCGATCAATCACCAGATCATCCCCTATTTCGGGCCGGACCTGGTGTGGCGCTTCAACGACATCATCCCGCGGAACCAAGAGTTCGACAAGGCCGTGGGTATCGACGGCTGGAACGCCGGCCTGCTCACCAAGGATGAGGCCCGCGAGAAGCTGGGTATGCCCCCGGCCAAGGTCGGCGGCGACGTCTACAAGACGCAGTTCTCCGACGTCTACCTGCACGAGGATGACGACCCCGTGGCGATCTCTACCGCTGCTGCAAACCTCCAGTTCTCAGAGGGCGCACCACCGCTTGAGACGGGCGGAGAGCAGGAAATCGAGATCACGGATGATGGGATACCCCTGGACGCTGAAAACGGCTCAGAAAGCGCCGGAGAGGGCGCAGGGACGGTTGAAATCACTTCCTCCAAGGGTGCTTCGCCGGAAGAGCTCAAGGACCTGCGCGTCCAGGCTGCCCAGCGGGCCCTATTGCAGGCGGAGCGGGACCAGACCCACAAATTCGAGATTGCGACCCTCAAGTACCTGCGGGAGCAGGGCCGCCGAGTGAGCGAGGCCATGGGCGGCACCACGAAGGACGACCGGAGCGTGTGGGACATTCTGATGTCCTCCATCCCTGGCTATGACCCGAACAGCGAAGACGCCGCGGAGCAGAGCGCGGCGGCCTGGGCGGCCCTCTCGGAAGCAGAGCGGGAGCGCCTGGTGTCCGGCTTCACCCTGGGCCTGATCGACTGGCCCCAGGAGGAAACGTCGCTGCTGAACATCTTTGAACCCCTGTGGAAGGAAAGCTACGACAAGGGCGCGGGCCTCTCCGCGAAGCTCTACAACCTCCAGGCCATCCAGAGGCCGGAGCTCATCAGCACGGCGAAGCTCCGGGGCGGCGTCCGCGTCAAGGGTATCACTCAGACCACCCAGCAGTCCATCGCCCGCATTGTTTCTACCGGCCTGGAGCACGGCGACAGCCGGGCCACGATTGCAAAGCAGATCGAGCAGGAAATGGGGACCACGGCCTCCAGGGCGCGGACCATCGCCACCCAGGAGTGCAACACCTCTCTGCTGACCGGCCACTACGACATGATGAGGAAGGCTGGAGCCGCCTGGAAGACCTGGCACGTCGCCAACATGGCAGCGGCCAGGCCGTCCCACAAGAGGTTGAACGGAGAGCGCGTACCCATTGACGCCAAGTTCTCCAACGGCCTTATGCGGCCCTGCGACCCGGATTGCAACGACCCCGCCGAGGTCGTCAACTGCCACTGTTTCCTGACGTTCGACAAGTAAGGAGGACTGCCCCATGGAATTTACTGAACAGCAGGCCAGGGAAGCAGCTCAGGCCGCCGGGATAAACCTGGAGGCCGAGCACTTCGACTTGAAATCACTGGCCGCCGGGATGACTGCGGAGCTGGAGCACGGCACCGCGCACCCGGATACCAATATCACCAACGATGACCCCGTTCTGACGGCGAAGCTCGCGGTATCTCACCTGCGGGTGTCGCCGTCTTATTATGCCCCCAGGCGGGGGCTTAAAGCCCGGGAAAGCTCGCTCAGAAATGGGGTGAAGGAGAAGAGCGTGAAAACCGAGTACAAGACCCTATCCTTCCGCACCGATGAGTACGACGAAGAGAGCGGCATTTTCAGCGGCTATGCTGCGGTCTACGGGAATGTGGACAGCGGCGGCGACATCATCGAGCCCGGAGCCTTCACGAAGACAATCGCCGAAGGCTGGGAGAGGGTGAAAATCCTTGCCCTACACAACGACTGCTGGCTTCCCATTGGCAGACCTCTTGAGCTGAGGGAGGACAGCAACGGCCTGTTCATCAAGGCCAAGATCAGCGACACTTCGATGGGACGCGACATCAAAGTGCTGCTGAAAGACGGGGTACTCAACGAGCTTTCCATCGGATACGACCCTATCGTCTTCGACTACGACGAAAACGGTATCCGCCACCTGCGGGAAGTCAAGCTGTGGGAAGTGTCGGTCGTCACCTGGGCCATGAACCCGGAGGCGGTCATCACCGACTACAAGCAGGCCCGCGATGTTGCGGATTACGCCGTTTCCCTGGTGGAAGAGGCGACAGCAGAGGTCAAGGCCGGCCGGAAGATCAGCGGAGCCCGGTTGAAAGCCCTCAAGGACGCCAGCGCGTCCATGAAGGCAGCAACGAAGGCCCTCGACAGTATCATCCGGGAGGCGAGCGAAACCGAGAAGTCTGTCAACCCGAAGCAAAAACCCGCCGTGAAGGGTGCGTCCCGTTCCGGCAACACCATCGAAATTTTACTGTAACAGGAGGATTATTCACATGGCTATCAATCGTAAGTCCGTGAAAATGGAAGCTGATGAGCTGACCGAGAAGATCAAGGCTTGCGTCAAGGAGGCTCTGGATGAGCAGGCCGAGGCGAAGGCTGAGGGCGAGGGTGAAGGCGGCGACCCTGCCGTGGAAGCTGCCCCCGCTGACATCTCCGCTCTGATCGAGCAGGCGATGGATGTCGTGGCTGAGAAGCGGAAGTCCCGCAAGGAGGCCGGCGAAGAGCTGGGCGACGTCACCGCCGATGAGGTCATGGAGGCCGTCGGTGAGATCATCGACGCCACCCAGGACGAAACCAAGGAGAGCGACGGCGTGGAAGACGAAGAGATGAAGGAGGATGAGGGCGTCGCCACCGATGAGGCGAAGCGCCGGAAGGCTGCCACCTTCAAGCACCAGACCAAAAGCGGCCGCAAGAGCGCGGCCTCCCCCGTGCAGCGTAAGTACAGCAACATCTACATGAGCCGGGGTGGCTCTGCTGCGGCTTCTGCCAAGAAGTCTGTGCCTCCCGCCGTCCAGCTCGCCCGTGCGATCAAGTGCCTGGACGTCTTCGGCAAGCATGACCCTGACGCCGCCGCCTTCTACGCTCAGCGCAAGTACGACGACGGCGACATGGCCCGCGAGTTCAAGGCTCTGTCCGCCACCAACCCCGCTGCGGGCGGCTATCTCATCCCTGAGATTTACCTCGACCAGATCATTGAGCTGCTGTACTCCAAGACTGTGATCTTTGAGCTGGGCGCTCAGAAGGTCCCCATGGCGAACGGCAACCTGAACATTCCCAAGATGACCGGCGGCGCTCGTGCCACCTGGGGCGGTGAGGCTCGCAAGATCGCCAAGACCCAGCCCACCTACGGCAACATTCGGCTGTCCGCAAAGCGCCTGGAGGCTATCGTGCCTCAGACCCGCGAGCTGCTGATGAGCACCAACTACTCCGCCGATCAGCTCTTCGCCAATGACCTGACCCGTCGGATGGAGCTGGGCCTCGACTTCGGCGCTATGTTCGGTAAGGGCGGCGAGTTCCAGCCTCTCGGCGTCTTCACCGACAAGGAGGTTGAGCACGTAGACGCCAAGACTGTGGGCAACACCGATCTGGCCGACACCAACGGCAAGATCACGGCGGACTTCCCTGTGTACGTCCGCTCTAAGGTTCTGGCAAAGAACGTGGACGATCAGAAGCTCGGCTGGGCCTTCAACTCCGTGCTGGAAGGCTACCTGATGAACCTCAAGACCACCACCGGCGCCTACATCTACCGCGAGGAAATGAACACCGGCAAGCTGCTGGGCTTCCCCTACCGCGTGTCCAACCAGATCACCACCGACAGCACCGGCCTCACTGAGCTGGCCTTCGGCAACTGGGCTGATCTGCTGGTGGGCGAGCAGATGGGCCTTGAGACTTACACCACCCTGGACGGCTCCTGGGTCGATGAGGACGGCAATCAGCACAACGCCTTCGAGGAAAACCTCGCGGCTACCCGTGCGCTGATGTACGTTGACATCGCCGCTCGCCATAAGGAGAGCTTCCTGCACGTCAAGAACATCAAGGCGTTCTAAGATCGGGGCCTCGTGCCCCGATCTCCATTTTTCAACACAAGGAGGAAAAACCACATGAAACGCGCACTTATTCAGAATGTCAAAGTGACCCCCTATACCAGTGAGGACGCCATCAACCGTGAGGGCTTCCTCTCTGCGGTCCTGGGCGTCCTGGTGGGCACTCCCACCGGCACCCCTACCGGCATGGCTGTGAAGCTGACCGTCACCGAGAGCGACGAAAAGGCGGGCAGCTACACCCCTGCTGCTGACAAGCTCATCCCCATCGACAAGGCCCTGGACGCCGACGGCGCGATCTCTGTTGACACCGACGCCGCAGGCGGCGCCCTGGTGGACTTCGATCTGGACCTGGTGGGCTGCAAGCAGTTCGTCAAGATCAAGTTCGAGATCGTCTGCACCGGCGGCTCCACTCCCTCTTGCACCGCTACCGCGGCTCTTGCCCTGGGCGACGCTTCCGAGGTCCCCGTCTAATTTGGCCCTGAGAGGCCCTACAAGGAGGTTTTAATCATGGTAAGGTCCTATCCTTCCCCCAAGACGAAACCCGCCGAGAACAAGCGCGAGGCGGGCCCCAAGGAGAAGAAAACCGCCAACAGCGGCGGCAAGTCTGAGAAGGAGGGCGCGGAGGACTAATCCGCGCCCTTCCAGAAGGGAGGCGACAGTATGGCAAACGAGCCGACCGTGGAGCTGGCCGATAACGCCATGACTACACTCGAAGACACGATGGAGCGCCTGGGGATACCTGCCGAGGCTGCGGACACCGCCGTCAAGAATAACATCATCCGGCTTATCAATTCGGCCTCAGCCTGGATTGAAACCATGACCGGGCGGAAGTTCGGGAAGGCCACCTACACCCACAGGTACGTCGCCCCCGGAGCTCAGGAGCTCGTGCTCACTCAGTACCCTATCCGGTCCGTTGAGTACGTCAAGGACACGGACACCGGCCAGAACATCGACCCGGACAGCTACGACTTCACCATGACCGGCGACGTCGGCGTGCTGTACCGGGACGCTGGCTGGATATTCCGTGGATACATCGGCGGGCTGGCAAATGACTACCTGGCCCCGAAGCGGTATCTGGAAGTCAAATTCACCGCCGGTTATGTCCTTCCCAAGGACGCCACGGAGGATGAGCCGTCCGACCTGCCGGCTGACATCATCGCCATTGTGTGGGGTATCGCAGAACAGGAGTTCTCCATCCTGCGGAATGGGGCTCAGGGGCTTTCCGCCTTCTCCATCTCTGACGTGAGCTGGACATTCGACAAGGAGCCCAGGGCGTCGTGGATGGAAACCCTCGCCCACTACATGAGGTGGTGAGCCTATGAGGGTAAACGATGAGATCGTCCCGTACCTTCGCAAGGTGAAGGCGGAGATGGAAACACTGAACAAGCTGCGGATTAAGGTCGGTATCCAGGGGGACGCGGATAGCGAGCTGCTGATGATCGCCAACGTGCATGAGTACGGGGCCACGATCACAGCGAAGAGCGCCAAAAACCTCTGTATCCCCATCCACAAGGACAGCTACGACAAGAGCCCCAGGGACTTCCAGGACCTCTTCTTTATCCGGTCCAAGGACGGATACCTGTTCGGAGTGACGGCCAAAAAGGGCCGGAAGAACACGGAGAACGCGAATAATCTCAACTTCCTGTTCCTGCTTCTGCCCTCCGTCACTATCCCTGAGCGCAGCTTCATCCGCGCTGGCTTCGACCACAACAAAAACGAGCTGGCTCAGCTTGTCCAGCAGGCGGTCGCAGACATCTACCAGGGGAAAACTACGGCCCGTCAGGCCGCCGATTGGATAGGCGGCCAGGCCGTGGGGCTCATCCAGCAGTTTATGTCCGAGGCCGGTAACTTCACCCCGAAAGGCAGTATCCAGAGGGCAAGGGCCCCGTCCTATGCGGACAGCCCCCTGATGGTGACTGGACGGCTTAGAAATTCGATCACATGGAAGGTGGAAGAGTAATGGGTATCCTGTTCAAAATGGCTCAGCCGATGATACCGTCCGGCCTGCTTCATACCATGTATGAGATCAGGGCGAGCGGCCATTACGACCAGAGCAAGGGCGGCCAGTGGGTCCAGGGCGAGGAAGAGCGCGTCGCCTTCGAGGGCGCGGTCCTCCCGGTCAGTGACCGGGATCTTCGTCGAGAGATCACCGGCACGGTAAGCGACCTGAGCGAGAAGATTTACACCAACGGCCATGCGCTCAAGACCGGAGCGCAGGTCTACGACCCTGACAGTGGGAACACCTACACAGTGACCCAGGAGCTAGGGCACAACAGTATTCACCCGATGAAGCGGTATCTGGTGGAGGCCAGAACCAGCGCCGCGCCGAAAGGGGGCAGCTCCGTATGAGCTTCGTCCAGAAGCGAAACGCGCTCATCTCCGCCCTTCACAAGGTAGTGGGCGTTCCGGTGCTGCTTGCCTCTCAGGTGCAGCCGGAGGCCGACCCTCCGTTCATCATCTATTCCGTGACCGCCGACTATATCCCGGACGGAAGCCTCGGTCACTATTCACTGGAGGAAGGTGCTACACCCGATGATCTGGTGTCGGCCAGGGTAGAGCAGCCGACCGCCACCCTGTCATTTACTGCTTGCAGTATCAACCGCTGCTATGACGACAACGGCGTCCAGGTCGAGGTCCTGGGCGCGGATGAGGCCCTGGAGCTGGCAACGCTGGCCCAGGGCTTTTTCCTGCACACCGGGAGAGACGCCATAGCGGGGGCCGGTTTCGTCGTTGTTGATGTCACCAACGCCACCAGCCGGGACGCCCTGGAGCTTGACGAAATGGGCCGCCGGTTCGGTTTCGATGTCCGGCTCCGGTACACCCGGAC
>UMGV01080264.1_pt1 | contig 21083 bp, 7 predicted proteins | sample 1965361 | NCBI WGS metagenome assembly UMGV01 (sample SAMEA4836081, study PRJEB28245) | human gut metagenome | biome: gut microbiome; material: fecal sample | place: Denmark | collected 2008
ACAGATAGGAATATTTCTCACTGCTTTCACAGTTATGATATTCACAATCATTTCTTTTAATAAAAAGAAATAACCGCCCCTATGTCGCAAACTGAAGGCGGTTATTTTTTACCAACTTAGGGAGCGACCGTCTGTCGTTTCCCTCTTTTTGTATCTATAATATAACATAAAATCAAGCCGGTGTCAAGTATGCCCTTGTCGGTATCTCTCAACTCCCTCAGCGCAAAAGCAAGCCTGCGGTATCTCATATAATCCCTGAGCTTCATTCCCGATATTTCGCCGAATTTCCTTGAAACATAGTATTCCGAGTAGCCAAGCGTCTGCGACAGCCTGCCGAGCGTCAGCTTTTCGTCCTCGCCGCTTCTGATACACCTGTCTATGTCGTCAACAATATTCTGAATATTCATATACCATTCGTTTATCCCGTTCATCTGTTTTTCTCCCGTACAGCTTTCTTCCATCTTTTCGACTGTATTCATTTTATCACAAACGAGCAAGCCGAAACTTGATACGGCTTGCTGTTTTTACTGAAGGCAGCACAGTATTTTCATATCAGATCAAGATAAGTCTTGAGATCGCCGACAAACTGATTTCCGCACCGTGCAAGCTCACCGAGCACTCGATCGGTTCCTTTTTCGGTCGTATACCAGTTTTCTTTGGTGATGTTATAGCAATGTACGGGGCAGACCGTCATATCAACATTCGGGAAAGCCATTTGATACAGCATTAAGCATCGGCGAGCATGAAAGGCTTTACAAACAATTATACCGCTTTTTATCATTATGCCCTTTTCATCAACGGCTTTACGAGAGAGAAATGCGTTATCACGGGTATGCCCCGACTTGCTTTCTTCAATGATCGCAGTCTGCGAAACGCCGTTTTTTACGAGTACATCTGTAAAAAACTCGCAGTCTGACCGGTAATCGCCACTATAAATTTCCGCTTTTGAGCGGATGCCGTGCCATTTTTCCTCTTTAACGCTTACTCCTCCTGACGGGACTATCCAATCAGTCAAACCTTGTCGGTATAATTCTGCGGCATATTCGGGCTGTTCGGGGTGTGAGCCGCCCGGCAGAAAAATCGCATCGACCTTTTGAGGTTCTCCTGACACAAAGATATAATCTGAAATATCTGTGATGATCCGGTTTGGCATAGGGTTCTCCTCTTAGTTTTTTTGTAAAAGAAAAATGCGTGATCGATACAGCTTGCTGTTTTTACTACTCTTCCGGCGTAAAGAACACATTCCCGTCATCGTCGGTCGTAAACACCGTGAAGCCGGTATAGCACACATTTCCGTAAATGTCGTTTATAACAAAGCTGTATCTGTAGTCGCCTGCAGGCAGATTGACAAACTCTATCATATTGTCGCCGCTGTAGGTGCATTCATCACCCTCCGCCTTGCCTGCAAAGTTACCCTCGCTGTCGTAGGTGTTGAATATCGGCACTATGACATCTCCCTCTTTAAGCGGAACAACGCTTCTTGCCGACTCGCCGTTTTCGTTTACACCGTCCCATGTTCCAAGCGCCGTTATGTCATACGCATTGCCGTCCTGCGTCATAGCTATACGCAGATTTGTTTCCTTGCCGTTGAGCTTTATAGGTGATGTGTATACCGAGCTGTTTCCGTTCTTCTCCACTATGAACATAGGGATAAGATTATTCTCAATCATATACCACTGCCCGCTGAAATTATCCTCGACCAGTCCTGATGAGAAATCGACCTTTGTACTCTGGTCAACACCGAATTCGATAAGCTCACCCGTTTCTTCGTCAACACGGTAAACCGAGCAGTTTACGCTCGCAAGGTTGTTTATAGTATCGTCCGTAACATTGAAGTAGAACGTTCCCTCATCGTCAAGCACAGGTCCGACATCTATCTGCACACTGCTCTTATCACCGCAGAAGCCCATATTGTCGGTCTTGTTGTTGTAATGCTCCCAGTTGCTCTCATAGTCGGAGTAATCCCCGTCGCTCCAGTACACCGCACCGTCCGCAAGCCATGTTTTTTCACCGCTGTACCCGTCCGTACTGCCGTTTTGTGCGCCGTATGCGATTCTGTCAACAAACGTCATATAGTACGGGCTTACGCACACCTTGCCGAATGTGGCGAGCTCGGCAGAGCCTGAAACGCCGAACGGATAGTAGGTCGAAAGCCCCGTTGAGCCGTCCTTGTCCTCGCCGTAGATGTTATACACTACCGCCTTTTCAAGCGCCGACATAACCTTGTCCGCCTTGTCGTCCGATACCGCAGCCGCTATCATAGAGCCGAGATCCACCATGTTGGTATATCCCTCTGTATCGTTGTTACTGCCGTATGCTCTTACGGTATAGATGCTTCTTACCGCATTCGCAAGCAGTGCAGGGTCAGAAGAAATATCGTTCATTTCCTCGGCGGCGTCATTCACCGCCTTTACAAGTTCGTCTATTCGGCTGAGATCCGTTATCGAAAGCGTAGCCTCGCCGCCTGCACCGATAGCCTCGCACGATGCCATAAAGCTGTCAGCGACCGTCTTTCCGAGTTCGGCTGTATCCGCTGTCGGATTGCTTTCCATAAAGCCTGCTATCTCGGTATAATCCCAGCCGTAGCCCGGCTCCGTTTCCTCAGACGCAAACATATAGTCAGCGTGCGGAACAAGCATATTCGCCGTTTCGACCGTTGCCATAAGGCAAGCGTCAAAGCCGATGAACGCAAACTTATCCGTCATCTTATCGTATATTGATGTAAGCGCAGTGTCTATCTCCTCAAGCGACAGCGAATCGTTCTCGTTAAGCTCGTCGAAGCACACGCCGCTTATACTTCCTCCGCCGTGGTTCCAGAAGATAAGCCCCATTTTAGCCGCCGCATAGTTTTCTATACCCCAGCCGAGAAAATCGACAAGCACATCCTCCTTGCCCATATTGACAGATTCTTTTTCTTCGACAAGGCTTATTTCTCCGCCCGTTACAACATAACGCTGTGTCTTTTCGGCAGAGATGCCGTATGTATCAGCCCACGCTCCCGCACCGCCCGTCTGAATGACGAACTTCACGTTCTCGCTTTTTGACCCTGCGATCATTTCCTCAATGTCGCCGCTCGCAAGCCCGTTCTCGCTTTCAAGGTCGCTTCCGCACATATAAACGAATACCGTCTGTGTGCCGTCCTCGCCCATAGGCTTTTCGGCTTCACGCTGTTTTCTTGCAATGCTTATCCCGTCCGAACCGCTGAACGTCAGCTTTGACGCACGACTGCCCGTAACATTCCCGTCATATTTATTATCACTGCCTTCACTGCCTTCGCTGCTTTCCGAATTGCCGCCGTCGCTCGTCTGCCTGTTGTCGCTTGCCGTGCTGTCGGAAATCTCCTCCTCATCGTCAAGGCAGCCGCTCGATAGCACAGCCGTTGCAAGTACCGATACCGCAAGCAGTGTCCGTAATATCTTTTCGCTTGTTTTTCTCATAAGCTCTCCTTTTCTTAATTATAACCATATTCTCACATATTAATTATAATCGTTTTTCACTGCAATTGCAATAAAAAGGCACAAAAGGCATTTATTCGGCTGAAAACGGTAGTTTTCCTTGCCATCCCACAACCCTCGCACAATCACAACCACCATTCCTCGCCCCTCACCAACCCTTCCAAAACCGCACTATCTCTTGCCTCGCATCACATTCTTGGCTCCCTTGCCAAAGGGAGCTGGATTGCGACAAGACTTTTTCTTATTATAAATTGCAACATTCTGCGATTTAATCAACGTTAATATCCGCTCAACCCTATCTGTCGCAAGACTGAGGGATCGTTCGCAACCACTGTCCCACACCAACCCTTCCAAAACCTCGCCCTTTTTAGTAAGCCATAACTAACCTAATTTTTACAAAAAAATTTTCAAAAACCTCTTGACAAACGCCGAAGTATCGGTTATAATAAAATCAACAAATCAGTAAACGTTACTGATTTCGCTAAAAACAATAAGAAAATAATGATTTTATCACTATGAAAGGATAGGTAATTTACTATGAAAAAGTGGGTATGTCCGGTATGCGGTTACGTTCATGAGGGAGATACACCTCCCGAATTCTGCCCCCAGTGCAAGGTTCCCGGCAGCAAGTTCATAGAGCTTAAGGAAAGCGAAAAGCTTGTATTTGCAGACGAGCACAAGGTAGGCATTGCAAAGGCAGTTGAGGATGAAGAGATCATCGCAGGTTTAAAGGCTAACTTTGAGGGCGAATGCACAGAGGTAGGTATGTATCTTGCTATGGCAAGAGCCGCTCACAGAGAAGGTTACCCCGAGGTAGGTCTTTACTACGAAAAGGCAGCTTGGGAAGAGGCTGAACACGCTGCAAAGTTTGCAGAGCTTTTAGGCGATGTTGTAAGTGCATCGACTAAGGAAAACCTTGAAAAGAGAGTTGCCGCAGAGCACGGCGCTACACAGGGCAAGCTCGACCTTGCAAAGAGAGCAAAGCAGTTGAATCTTGACGCTATCCACGACACAGTTCACGAGATGGCTAAGGACGAAGCCCGCCACGGTAAGGCTTTTGAGGGTCTGCTGAACAGATACTTCAAGTAAGCGGCGGCTGTGAGCCGCACCAAATTCGCCGTTCCGGCTGTTTCAGTTCGGCTAAGGTTACGTTACCGGCGGATATTAACGTTATAATTATGCAAATCGAGCCGTAAGCACTCTAGCTTACGGCTCAGTTTGTTCTTATAGTAAAAACGCATCTGATACACAAAAAAGAACACCGGTCGCCCGGTGTTCTCTTTTTTTACTGTCAGCTTATTTGGCTGTCTTCACATTTGCATAAGTATAAGTGCTTGTATTTGCACCCTTATAAGACGCAATCCTTACCTTATACACGCTTCCGGCCCTGAGTCCGCCAATAGTGACAGTAGCATTCGTACTGCCCTTTAACGTCTTTTTGACCCACTTGCCGCCTTTGTAAATTTCAACCTTATATCCGTCTGCACTGGCGTTTTTACCCCACTTAACGGTTATCGAGTTGCTTTTTGCCGATACAACCTTGATATTGGTTACCGGTGAAAGCACTGCAGTAACCGTAGTATAGCTGTAATCGCCGTACAGATTGTCCTTATACGCTCTTACCCTTACTTTACATGTGCTGTAAGGTGTAAGTCCGCCAAGCACAGCCATTGCTGTCTTATTATCGGTTATGGTCTTTTCGACCCACCTACCGCCGATATAATATCCTACGTTATATCCGTCAGCGTTTGTATCCGCATTCCATATAACTACTGCCTTTGAGTCAACTGCGCTCTTTACCTTAAGACCGCTGACCTTTGTCGGAGCGGTAGTGATATAAATATCGTCGAATGCACTCTCAAGCTCACCCTTATAAGCCTTTATTCTGACCTTGTAGGTTTTGTAGCCCTTAAGTGAGCCTATTGTAACGGTAGTTTTTTTATTGCCGGTCAGCGTCTTTTCATTCCACTTACCGTCTGCATAGTACTGAGCGGTATAACCGTCCGCACTTTCGTTCTTATCCCATGTAAGCGTAAACGAAGAAGATGTGACTTTCTGCGTAATACCCGTAACTTTTGACGGGAGCGTATCGATATAGCCATATGTATACGGACTGTAAAGGTCGCCCTTATATGCGCTTACCCTTACTTTATATCGTGTTCCTGCACAAAGTCCGTCTATAACCGCCGATATATTATTGTTGCCGGTAACAGTCTTTACGGACCACTGATTATTAATGTACCACTCTACCTTGTAGCCGTCCGCTCTGGCGTTTCTGCTCCAGCTTATTCTTACCGTTTCATCGGTAGCCTTCACCGTATTTATATTCCATACGGGAGAAGGAACAGTATCAACATAGAAACATCTGAATTTGGCGGTGAATCTTCCTGCATAAGCCGCTATCCTTACCTTATATTTAAGGCCTGCAGAAAGACCGCTCAGCTTTGCCGCTACTCTGTCGCCGTCCGTGCTGAAGCCGATCTGCTTCCACTGATTGCCGACATAGCATTCGACATAATATCCGTCAACGCCGCTTATATTCTTCCAGCTTATATCGACTTCATTGTATGTTGTCTTTTCAACCGCTATTTCTTCCACGTCGGGAATAGGCTTTACGGGAACACGGTTTCCGATATATGAATCCTTACATCTTGTGCATTCAAATACGCTGTAGCCTTCGTTGCGATAGTCAGGCTCAACTATTTTGATTACAACATAGTTGTGACCGAGAGGTTCGCCATACTCCGCTCCGCATATTTCACACTTTGCCTTTTCGGTGCAGGTAGCCTCTCCTCCGGAATGTTTGCATTCGGTTATCGTAGCCGTTACAACGTCCGACTTCATCGAAACTCCCGCAGTTGCAGCATTGCTGTAGGTAAGACGGCAGTAGTACCTGCCCGTTGTGAGATTTTCGAGCGACAGCTTTCTGTCTGTAGCACCCTCTATCTCTGTTTCGTTGCCGTTTTCATCAATGACAATCCACTGATAAGCAACATTTGCGTCGACCTCGCCTGAATACCACGGCACTGCACTTATTTGAAGTGACGGTATACCGTCGGGATAATAACCGTTGGTGTAATATACAGTATCAATCGGCTTGATTATCTGCATCGGACACAACCGTACCGTAAATCCGTTTGTCGATGATGCCGTTGCCTTATTAAGACTGTATATATCTATCCACTCTTTTGTTCCTCTGTCCTGTACCCAGAAGCCGTGATCGATATAATCGGCTATCACCTTATCACTGACCGTAGTTACGATTTCGGCAAACCCACCTGACGAAATGGATACATTACCGCCGTTTATAGTAAGGCAATTTATATTGTTTGCGGCCATTGTAACATTTCCGCCGTTTATGGTCACATTGCTGCCTGTTGCAAGCCCGTCAAATGTGACATCACCGCCCCTCACTATGAATGCGTCTTGATTCTCAAACGCTGTCACCGCACAACGTCCCGTAACCGTCAGCTTTGCCTTGCCGTTTATGATGATCGGACGTGAGAACGCTGTACGAACTGCGTACTTGAGCGTGAAGTTACCTTCGGTTATGACTAACTGACCGCCGTATCCGTTCTTGTTATAAAGCGGATATAAGATACAGCCCTCGTTTTCGCTCTTCTGAGCGTCTTTCGCAGCCTCGTCAAGATTGTTATAATACCTGACATCGTCGCCCTTTGTTATCTTTGCATTGAACTTGCTCTCGCATATCTCGCAATATGTCGGCTCAGTAATGTTGCCTGCGGTTTCCTTGTCCGCTGTAGGATCGACCACCTGAGAATGATCACAGTCAACAAGGTCTATGCTTACAGTGTTCGACTTTATTTCATAGCCGTCATCGGTAATAACTACGAAGTATATCTCGGCAGCAACGCTGTTGCCCGCCTTATCAATTATTTCGTCTGCCGACAATTTAGCGTCCTTTACAAGTGCGCTTAAGCTGCTATAAATTATTTCTCCGCTTACATAGGAGTTTATACCGTATCTCTTACTTACATACGAGTCGTTCAGGTTCGAGCCGTGAGCAAGAGCAAGGTTGAACTTCAGCGTGGGGTTTGCGTTGCTGTTGCGATACAGCTTGTTTATTTCTGTGCTAAGCGTTGCGCTCTTTATCGGCGCTTCTTCTACATTCACCGGTTTATTGTCGTTATTCACACTGCTATAAACGCTCTCTGCACGTTCTGCAATTGAAAGCCATGCACCGCCGTCCTTTTTATATGCATAACCGTCAGCCAGAACAGATTCAAGACTGCCGTTTGCTATCTCGATGTTGTAGAATTTACCGCCGCTGATTTTTGCTTTAGCGTTACCTATAATGGTCAGAGCGTCTATAACGCCGCCGCCTATTTCTGCGTCGCCGTCTATGTAAACCATCACCGATGTGAATTCACCGCCGTTGATGATTAACTTTGAGTTTGCGTAAGCTTTAATAGGCATCCGCATTTTGCCATCGCCGCCTACGGTAAACATACCGCCGTCGGATACTTCTACAGGTGCGTTGAAAGCAAAAGTGCCACCCAGTTTTTTACCGTTCAGTGCAAGCGTTACATTGCCGGTAATGGTAACGCCCTGTGTAAGTTCGCTGTTTGTAATATCCTTATACAGCGTTACAGTAGCCGTACCTGCCTCGTTAGCCTTGTCAAAAGCGTCATAAATATCGCTGAACAGATCTGTCTGCTCGCCGCCGTCAGCCGTATAGCTTACAGTTGCGGCGATTTCCTCATTGCAGTAAGGACAAAGGTTTCCGTCAAGCGCATAACTGTCGTTTTCGTCTTTATGGTCGCACTTTATAACATTAAGATAATTGGCTGTGGTCATGCTCTGAATTTCAGCATATTTGAAACCTGAACCGACAATCGCATTTAAGCCTATAACTCTGCTTCCGCTCGCAATTGCCCTGCCTAAAGTATAATTGCTTTCATTTTCGCAAGTGAAGATGTTGAACGTACCGCTTACTATAGAGACATTATATCCGCTTCCACCGGTCGTGTCTGCTTTCATGCTTAAATAATCGGCATTAACATCATTGATGACCGTGTCTCCGCCGTTTATCGTTATTGCGCCGATATTAGCACCATCGGCACTAACCTTTCCGGAATTTACAACTAAATAATTCAATGTGGCTTTACTGTCAATTAAAACATTGGCATTCTCACCCGATACCGTTACACCGGTAAGTGAACTTGAGGCTTTTTGCGGTGCCGTAAACGTTATATCTCCGCCCTTGACATCAAATGCAAATGTTGTGGTGCCGTCATTTTTATTTAAATCAACGGTAAATCTACCCTTGCTTATGTCAAACGTTTCATTATTGTTAACCAAACTGTAGTTTAACAGCTTTAATGTACAGCCTTCGCTTTCCTCGGCAGCGCCGATAGCGTCATTCCAGTTTTCGTAATACGATAACGTGCCGTCAGACAGCTCTACCGAAGCCGGTAGTGCTCTGTTGCATATACCGCACACACAACCGTCATCGTCACATTTTACGCTTTCGACGGGGTGCTGACAGGTAGCTACTGTAAGCGTTACCACATTCGACTTATAATCATATCCGTCATAGGTAAATATGCAGTAATATTGGATTTCTCCGTCTTCTGCCACCACTTTATCAACTTGATCGCCAAGTAAATAACAGTAACCGTTTAATAATTCTGTTTTTTCGCTTATTACCGTTCCGTCAATTAAGCATCCGGTAATATAGAGTGTTTTATCTCCCGAATATGTCACATCGGCCGCGAAAGTTACAGCCTTTTTACCGTTACGGTATATTATCGGTGACTCGTTCTCAGCGGAAATTGTTGCGCTCTTTATCGGCGCTTCCTTTACTTCTACATTAGTTATATCCTGCTTTTCACGCTCTGCAATAGTAGACCAGATGCCGGAATCGATAATACTCCTATAGGCATAGCCGTCCGCAAGAAGCTGTCCTACGTTTCTGCCTTCGCCTGAAACCTGTAAACTGTAGAATTGACCGCCTTTAATTACAGCGTTACCGCCGTCTTTAATTATGAAGTCAGAGAAAGTACCACCGTTGATTTCCGCATTGCTGCCGTTGCGAACGGCAACACGTTTTATTAAGCCACTGCCGTTAACGGTCAGCTTACCGCTCGTTACTTCTATGGAATACCATACATCAGTACCGGGTTGTGAGAGCCTTTTACCGTTAAGTTCAAGCGTAACATTGCCTGTAACAGCTATCGTATCTGTAATATCGTCCGTGATGTTCTTCTGCAGCGTTACAGTAGCCGTACCTATCTCATTAGCCTTGTCAAAAGCGTCATAAATATCGCTGAACAGATCCGTATTTTTGCTTCCGCCGTCCGTATAGCTTACAGTTGCAACGATTTCCTCATTGCAGTAAGGACAGGGATTTCCGTCAAGCACATAACTGCCGCTTCCGTCCTTATGAACGCACTTATCAACAAAAATTCTATCGGTTTTGGTCATGGTCTGAATAGCTTCGTATGTGTAAACAGTAATGCCATTCATACTATTACCGAAAACTACGCTTCCACTCGCAATTGCCATACCTAAAGTATAACCGCTGTCTGTTTTGCAAGTGGTGCTGCCGAACTCGCCGGTTACGATAGAGAGGCTACCGGACCCGTTGATATTCACGCTTAAAGAATCGGCTGTAACATAATTGATGACCGTGTCTCCGCCGTTAGCTTTCAGTGCATCAATATTTGCACCGTTTACAACAGTCTTTCCGCCATTTATTGACAGTTCTTTAATATAACTCTCGGCACTGTTTACTGCAAGCGCACCGCTTGATATTGTTACACTTCCCAGCTTGATTTTACCGTCAATTGTAACCTCAGCGTCAGTTCCGTTAACTGTGATTCCGCTTGGCAGATTTTGATTGCTCACGTCCTGTACTGCCGAAGAAGTGAAAGTCACGTCACCGCCGTTGACAGTGAACTGATAATATGCCTCTTTACCGTTAAAGTCAACAGTAAACTTACCGCCCGTCACGGTAATGGACGCAGGTACTCTTTCCGAAATCAGCTTTACAGTGCTGCCTTCGTTCTCCTGCGCCAGCTTTATGGCTCTATTAAGACCCGCATAGCCTAACGACTTGCCGTCAGCATCTACTACCTCGGCTTCTATCAATAAATCACATATACCGCAGAATACCAAACCGTCGGTTTCGTTATTAAAGCTATCCTCAGGGTGCGAGCAGGTCGCAAGTGTAAACTTAAGCACATTCGACTTATATTCGTATCCGTCACACTTCAGTACAGTGTAATATTCAACCTCACCGTCTTCCGCTACAATCTCACCGATTTTATAACCGAATACCATATACCAGTTAACAGAAAGCTTAGAATCTTTACTGCGATTATTGCCGTTTACATAGTCCGAATAGGTTATCCGCTTTGAAGTGTCCGCCACATCGCATGTAACATTGACTTTCAATTTTTTCGCTCCGTTACGGTATATAACAGGCGCTTCTCCGCCTGCCCACGAAATACTTGCACTCTTTATCGGCGCTTCTTCTACACTCAACGGTTTATCGTTGTTATTCAAACTGCTATAAACGCTCTCTGCACGTTCTGCAATTGAAAGCCATGCACCGCCTTCAACTTTATAAGCATAACCGTCAGCCAGAACAGATTCAAGATTGCCGTTAAATATCTCGATGTCGTTGAATTTACCGCCGCTGAGTTTTACGTTACCGCGAACGGACAGACCTCGTATAGTGCCGCCGCCTATTTCTGCGTTGCCTCCTTTTTTAACTGACACAGAATTGAAGTATCCACCGCCGTTAATGACTAATTTTGAGTTTTCATTAACGTAAATAGGTGTATCCATATTGCCATCGCCGTTTACAGTAAGCGTGCCACCGTCAGATACCGATATACGCGCTATGCCATAACGACCACCCAGTGTTTTACCGTTCAGTTCAAGCGTTACATTGCCCATAACGGTAATCTCCTGTGTACGTTCGCTGTCTGTAATATCCTTATACAGCGTTACTGTAGCCGTACCTATCTCATTAGCCTTGTCAAAAGCGTCGCATATATTGCTGAACAGCTCTGTCTTTGCACTTCCGTCAACCGTATAGCTTACGCTTGCGGCAAACTCAGAGTTACAGTATTTGCATATACCGCCCTCATTAAAGGCATAACTGCCGTCCTCATTCTTATGCTCGCACTTTGTGACCAGATAATACCTTCCGTCATCGTCACCGGGAGCTAAATAGCTTTCTTCGGCTATATCACTGTATAATAAAGCCGTCACTATTTTCTCCGCAGTCGGATCTGACGGGTTATCATACCTTATAACACGCACACCGCTTGCAAGCACGTCCTTCAGCTTAAACGGTTCGAAAACGACATTGCCGTAAGTACCGCCGCCTATAGTCACCTTTGCGTCGGTTGTGGCATTGGCTATAAACAATTTATCAGCACCCGCATAATTGTCAACATTTACGCCTTCGCTGATGTTTACAGTACCGCCTGATATAATAATAGTACCAAATCGGGTACCTGAACCTTCAGGCAGCGTAAGTGAGCCGCTAATCATATCTATAGAGCAATTGATTAACATATGACCTTCGGCAATAACATCGGCACCTTCAATACATATTTTTCCGCCGGAAGCACTGATGACACAATTATTATTCATTGCGGTAATCGTAAACTGACCGTTTGACAGTGTAACATAGTCCTTAATCTTACCGCTTGTTACAAGAGTGAAAACACAGCCCTTGTTTTCAGCCTTATCGGCATATAATAAGCCTTCATCGATGCTGTCAAAATACTCGTAAGTAGTACCGTCGGCTGATGTCACCTTTGCATAAAGCACAGCACCGCACGCACACTTTGTATTTGTTTCGGTGTATGTATGAGTATGCTTTACAACCATGACATTTGTAAGTCTTCCGCCGATTGTCTTCACACTGCCGTCAACTATACTTTCGGGGAGAGTTGTGAATTCTTGTACGGTCGCAAATGCATAACCCTTTGCAAGCAGAGTGTTTACAGGTGTGCTGTTGCTTTCCTCGCCGCAGATGGTGTTGTACCTTCCGCCGTATAAAACTACACCGCTTGCGTGTGCAATATAAACATTCTCAAATATGCCGCCGTATATTTCGACACGCTTAGCACTGTTAATGACTAAATTGAGTACATCTGCGGCTGAACTGCCGCCGTCTGCAGTACCGTTTATAAGCGTACCGCCGTTTACACTAAAAGGTGCGTCTATGCATCCGTAGTAGGTGCTTTTCCTGCTGTCCTTAAGGTACAGCACACCACCGTTATTTACACTTATATCCGCCTCTCCGCCGAGTGAACATCCGTTCACATCGACAGTAACCGTTGTATTGCCGATTTCTACGTTCTGTGTAATCTCGCAGTGCTTATACAATGTCAGCGTACAGCCGTTGTTTTCCGCCGATAATGCCGCAGTAAAAGCGTCGTCTATATTATCGAAATACTTCGCTGTTCCCGCACTCGAAATGCCCGCAGTAAGCTGATATTCGCAGGTAAGGCATACACCCGTTTTGCTGTCAACATCCGTATGACCGCACCGCTTACCGCAAATCGTACACTTGCCCGTTGTGCTGTCGTAACTGTGACCTTCATGTGGTATTACAATAACAGGTGTTGCAAAACCGTCTTTCAACAGTGTTTTTGAGCCGTCTATCGGCTCAGGATTGGGAGACTTCATAAACATACGGTTCTCAGCCAACAAAGTCAGTATTTCTGCGTTTGCTCTGTCCCCGCCGCCGTTATAGCATATTGTTTTGAAAGCTCCGCCGTGAAGAATTACGTCACTGCCTGCATCGTTTATATTGAGTGTTATAGAAAATGTACTATAGCAGTCAAATGTACCTGCACCTACCGACACAGTTCCCATAGCGCCGCATTTTTCGTCAAATGTCAGCTTACCGCCGGCCGCTACATTGAAATCGCCATAAATACGATTATTTTTTCCCGATCCCGTAACGGTTATATCTCCCGAAACAGTTAACGTACCTACATTGGCTTTCTCAGCGATCCACAGCATGAACTTACCGCTGAGTGTTGTATAGCTGCCTGTATAATTCTTGTATACTCTTAATGTACAGCCGGTGTTTGCGTCACTGTCAGCCGCTTCAAAAGCCGCTTCCATCTCAGTTTCCTTATAAACAGAAGCTGCAGCCCCGTCCTTTACGATAACAGCCGCATACTGATATTCACACTCTGTACACTTGCCCGTGTCAATGTCAACATCGCTGTGAGTGCAAATATATCCACAGCCGCACTTGCCGTCAACATAGGTATGGCTGTGGTCTTTGATTGTCAGATCACTGCCTGCCTGAACACTTGCGTTGAAAAGATTTCCGTTAGCGTCAAAGAAAGCCTTACCCTCGCCGAGCATATCGTATAATGTTCTATCGCCTTTGATTGTAAGATCGACATACTTACCGGCATTCAGTATAACTGTACCGTAATCATTTATATTGATCGCACTGTCGAAATATATATCACCGTCTACGATAAGTGTACCGCCGGGAGCATCGACTGTCGGACTTACCGAACCGGAGCATGTAACCTGTTCGCTGCCGCTGTTTTTAAACGTAACCTTTCCTCCACTCCAGGGGGTAACACCCCTGACAGTGAAATCGTGTCCGTTTAAGTCAATTGTGATCACTCCGTCTATATCATGCTGCTCAAGTTTATAATAATCCTTAAACAGCTTTACTGTACCGCTTTTACCGGATTCATTGAGTAAAGAGTGAAGCTCATCGGTATCTACATACTTTGAGATTCCGTTTGCATCTGTATAGATTGCGACAGACACAACCGCACCGCAGATCGAACAGATGCCGGTGTCCGTGTTTATATCACCGCCATGCTCGCAGGGCTTTCCGCACTCCTCGCACTTGCCTGTTCCACTGCTGTATTTGTGGTCAGCGTCAGTATGCTCTACAACAGTAATTGTGCCGTAGCCGTATGTTTTGCTGTTTATAATTATACGGGTTGCTCCGTAATAAAGATTAATAATCTTGCTACTGCTCTCGTATTTCAGCATCTGATTATCCGAAAGCAGATTTTTAAGCATTATGTTTTCTGATAACGGGCTGCTGTTGTCCAGATCATACGCCAACATCTCAGTAATCTTCATTCCCGTAGCAAGCTTTACAGATGTTGCATTTCCTTCATTGCTTAAAGATTCCTTTACAGCCAGATATCTCACAGTTACATTTGCACCGTCACTTACAGTGAACCTTGTACCTGCCTCAGCAAAAATTGTATCAAATTCTACATTTGCTTCGCTGTCAATTATGAATGATCCGCCTTTGCAAACATACACCTGGTCAACATAACTGCCCTCTGTGCCGGTTAATGTAAGCGTGACGTCTTTGTTGACCTCAAGCTTGATATTGTTCAGCTTGTGACCGTTAAGGTCGATCATAACATTGTGTTTTACATCTATAGTATCTAAAGTTGCAGTTGCCGATGCATCGCCGATATCCTGATAGATCTTAACATAGTTTCCGGTATCGGCAGTAATGCTGTTAAGGCAGTCTGCGAGCGTGTCATAGCCTGTCGGCGCATTGCCGTCTGTGCTGATTGTAGCAACAAACTGATGCTCACACTCGTTACACTTACCCGTGTTAATGTCAATATTGCTGTGATCACATAACGCTCCGCAGTTTGTGCATTTACCGTCGGAATAACCGTTTTCATGTGCACATTCTTTATATGTAAATGTAAATTTTTCTGTAACAGTTTCTGTGCTGTCACCGTCTGAATAGGTTATATCACAATACAGAACATAATTTCCGGCAGGAATATTATCCGCAAGCTTGAATTCGCCGTTGCTTCCGGATACTGCCGCACCGAGCTCATCTGCACTGTATGCACTGTTCGTACTGTACCAGTTATAGCTTATGCTTTCACTGTCAACCGTATAGGTGCTTACAAGCTTGTAATTGTCCTTCTCTTCCTGCGAAGTGTTTGTATAGAAAACCGTTCTGTTTGTGTTGTCACCCTGTGTAACCTTGTTGAAACGGTTTGCATTCGACTTTACCTGAACGGTATTGGATACAATATCTCCGCACTTTATTGTAAGAGTATTATCAGTGTCGTATGTAACCGAAAACTCGGTATCGCAGACCATGCACACCCAGCCGTAATCGGTCTTGATTATGCTTGCTGATAAATCGGGTTCATCGCCGCCGAAATAGCCTCTTGCGTCTGCAAACTCTTCATCGCTCATATTCTTCAGAGTAATATCAAAGTAAACCGTACCCTTGAGCTTGGTATCAGTCATGCCTTCAATTATTTCATACTCTTCCGTCTTGAATATTCCTGTCTGCTTTCCGAGTATTATACGGGGAGAAGTATCAGGCTTTATAACTACCGTCTTAGCGTCTGCTCCGTCAATATAATAATAGCCGTCGGGGAGCTCGACCTCGCCTGTCACAGCACTTTCCGAAGCCTTGAACTCGGTCGAGCCCTTCACCGTAAATCTGTTCTCGTCTATTGTCGGTACAGTTAGACCGATAGCGTATGAACCGCCCGTAGTATATACCGAGCCTGTACCGCTCATTATAAGGTTTACTTTGTAAATGCCATACTTAGCACCATAAGCAGTGACCTTACCGCCGCTTATTTCGGCATCCATTCCGTCGCCGTTGTTTCCGCTGTAGTATATTCCGACTCTTGCTGCATTGCCTTCAGGCACAGTAATACTGCCGTTTTCGCTGACGGAAATTTTGTCACCGAAATTACTGGTAAGCAATATTGCACTGTTTAACGTAGATTCATTAGCACAACCTACTGCAGTAAGACTGCCGTTGCCGTCAACAGTAATGCCGCCGCTGACATTGACAGCCACACCCTCAAAAGATGCAGTTGTCGCATTTGCGTTCAGCACACCGTCATTATGTATTTCAAGCGAATTTGTCTTTACAGTACCTGTTGCGTTTACTGTACCGCCGTTCAGGATTATTGATCCGCCGAGAGAGCGTGCCATACTGTCTGTAGAGCGGTTCTCTGCATTCAGCACACCGTCGCCGCTGATCGTCATTGTGCCGTCACAATTGACCTCTTTATTATTTACGGCACTGAGAACGTATGTATCGCTTTCGAGGGTATCGGTCTGTACGATAGTGTTTTCACCATTCAGCACTATTTTCGTACCGTCAGGGACTGTTACGACGCTCATCATATTCTCTTCTGTTGTCGCCTGAATGTTCACTCCGTCAAGCGTCAGCGTCTTTGTGTCATAATCCCAGCTCCAGCCGACACCGTTTTCGTCCGCCGTCTTTTCTCTGAAATCAAGCGGTGTCGTGATGACATTGCTCTCGCCGTCATGCGTATGTGCCTCGCCCTCGGCAAATGCCGATAACGGTACAGCCGTCAACGTCATTGCCGCAGACAGCACCGCACTTATGAGCCGTACAAATTTTTTCTTCATGTTTTTCCTCCTGTAGATTTACCCGTGCTTATGCCATACATCTGCACTTATGCAGTGCCTCCTTCAGCTTTTCAAGCGGTATCGGCTTCTTGTAGAAATAGGTACAGCCAAGCCTGTATGACTGCGCCCCGAATCCCTCATCGTCCGACAGCCATATTACAGGCGTATCCCTGTCGGCATTCTTTGCCGCAATAACGCCATCCATACCGTCCGCTCCGTCGGCAAGCACGATTATAAGGTCAGCCGTCTTACACTCCTTCGCAAAACTCTCATACCTCTGACATACCCTGTAGGAAATTCTTCGATATGCCGCCGTTGCGATTTGTGTTATTTTCGCTTTCAGTATCTCCGCCTCGTTTGCGGTATCGTAAACGCAGATGAGCATACTTCTCCCCCTTATAATTTTATAATTATATCATAACTCATTTGCTTTGTGATTTCAACTTTTTGGCACGAACGGTTGTTATAACGGCACGAACGGTCATAAATGCGGCTCATAATACAAAAAACCGGCGCCCTACAGACACCGTTCAAGTGAAATATATTGCCAGGCACTGCCTAAAACATTTTCCGCAACGACAAGGAATTAATATTTTCGTGAGTGTATCGGTACAACTGCACTGACATTTACCTTTCAAAAAACGCCACTAACCTGAGATATATGTACTAATCTGCGGACGTGTAGCGTTAAGCGTCCCTGCATTAACAGGTCATACAATGTTCAGGTGGTTATTCGAGTTTATCCAACACCCCAGCGGGGTACGGGTGTGGGTAAGGAAAGAGGGAGCACGAGGGAGAAAACCTAAGGGATAGGGTTAGGGGCTGCAAGTCCCTCACCCTAGTCCCTTTGGTTCTTTCCCTCGTCAATATTGACAGGTACATTAATTCGAATAGCGAACCCGAGAAGTGCTATCCCAAGAAAAGCACTACCACACTTGCCATATGAACGCTCTGTTGGTTTCGCATCCTTGCGAAACTCTGGGCGTTCAACTTCGGGCATCCATGCCCGTCCCTTGTCAAAGGTGGAGTGCTGTCACCCCCGATAACATAACGGTTTACGCCCTCTCAGACGTAAAAACCGGTTCATCATAAATCATCACGCTGTGAATTACATATTTCACCTTTATTTTACACTTATTTACTGTTGTCGCTTTACTTGCCGCTTTACTTGACAGAACAGCAGTTTTTGTATTATAATAAAGGTTGAAATTGAATTATACCGCCATATCGGGCGTATGAAAGGACAACTCGCAAAATGAAAGAGAAAAAATATGACTTTTCTGCCATAGAAAGTAAGTGGCAGAAATACTGGGACGAGCATCAGACATTCAAGGCTGAAAACGGCAGTACCAAGCCGAAATTCTACGCTCTCGTAGAGTTCCCCTACCCCTCCGGCGCAGGTATGCATGTAGGTCATATCAAGGCTTATTCGGGCCTTGAGGTAGTCAGCCGCAAGAGAAGGCTTCAGGGCTACAACGTACTGTTCCCGATTGGCTTTGACGCTTACGGTCTGCCCACCGAGAACACCGCCATCAAGACCGGCGTTCATCCCCGTAAGGTCACCGATAACAACATAGTAAAATTTACCAGCCAGCTCAAGCGTGTCGGCTTCTCGTTCGACTGGTCAAGGGTCATCGACACCACCGAAGAGCGTTATTACAAGTGGACTCAGTGGATATTCCTCAAGATGTTCGAGCATGGCCTTGTATTCAGGGATAAGACGCTCGTAAACTACTGCCCGAGCTGTAAGGTCGTACTTTCAAACGAGGACTCACAGGGCGGTCACTGCGACATCTGCCACAGCGAGATAGTGCAGAAGACCAAGGAAGTATGGTATCTGCGTATCACCGAATATGCCGACAAACTGTTACAGGGACTTGAAACGGTCGATTATCTGCCTAACGTAAAGCTCCAGCAGGAGAACTGGATAGGCAAGTCTACAGGCGCTTTCGTAAACTTCTCCATCAAGGAAAACGGCGAGAAGCTCCGCATCTACACGACCCGTCCCGACACGCTCTACGGCGTAACATTTATGGTTATCGCTCCCGAGCATCCCATAATAGAAAAGTACAGGGATTCTATAAAGAACATTGCCGACCTTGACGCTTACAAGGCGGAGTGCAGTAAAAAGAGCGAGTTTGAAAGAACACAGCTTGTCAAGGACAAGACGGGCGTAAAGATAGACGGTCTTACCGGCGTAAACCCCGTTACCGGCAAGGAAATTCCGATATACATTTCCGACTATGTAATGATGGGATACGGCACGGGCGCTATAATGGCGGTTCCTGCTCACGATACCCGTGACTATGAATTTGCGAAGAAGTTCGGCATTGATATAATCGAGGTTATCAAGGGCGGCGACATCTCGAAGGAAGCCTACACGGGCGACGGCGAGATGGTGAATTCGGGCGAGCTGAACGGCATCACTAACAAGAAGGACGCTATCGAAAAGATGCTCGGCGTACTTACAAAACTCGGCTGCGGCGAAAAGGGTGTACAGTACAAGATGAAGGACTGGGCGTTCAACCGTCAGAGATACTGGGGCGAGCCTATCCCGATAGTACACTGCCCCGACTGCGGAATTGTTCCCGTACCTTATGAGGAACTGCCTTTGGAGCTTCCTCCCGTTGAGAACTTCCAGCCCGGTCAGGACGGCGAAAGCCCGCTTGCAAAGATAGATTCATTCGTACACTGCAAGTGCCCCAAGTGCGGCAAGGACGCACGCAGAGAAACAGATACAATGCCTCAGTGGGCAGGCTCAAGCTGGTACTTCCTGCGTTACTGCGACCCCAACAACGACAAGGAATTTGCTTCGCAGGAAGCGCTCAAATACTGGCTTCCTGTTGACTGGTACAACGGCGGTATGGAGCACGTTACCCGTCATATGATCTACTCACGTTTCTGGCACAAGTTCCTTTATGACATAGGCGAAGTTCCCACTCCCGAGCCTTATGCAAAGCGTACCGCACAGGGTCTTATCTTAGGTCCGGACGGCGAGAAGATGAGCAAGTCAAGAGGCAACGTAATCGACCCGAATGACGTTGTTGACGTATACGGCGCAGACGTTCTTCGTGTATACGTTCTGTTCATGGGCGACTATGAGCAGGCGGCTCCCTGGAACGACAGCAGTATGAAGGGCTGTAAGCGTTTCCTTGACCGTGTATGGAATCTTCAGAATATGCTTGTCCGTGGCGATGAATACTCAGACGAGCTGAGAACATCAATGCACAAGACGATAAAGAAGGTCAGCGAAGATATTGAGAAGATGAGATTCAACACGGCTATCGCCGCTATGATGTCGCTTATCAACGAGATTACCGCAAACGGCAAGATTAACGATGCCGAGATGAAATCACTGCTGATACTCTTGAATCCCTTTGCTCCCCACATCACCGAGGAAATGTACAATTCACTCGGCTACGGCATACTGAACGAAGCGCAGTGGGTAACATACGACGAGGCGCTCTGCGTTGACAGCACCGTTGAGATAGTAGTTCAGCTGTGCGGTAAGATAAAGGCTCGTATAAACGTGCCTACAGCCGCCGACAAGGACGAACTGCTGAAGATGGCAAAGGAAGCTATCGCACAGTCGCTTGAAGGCAAGACGATCCGCAAGGAGATAGTTGTTCCCGGCAAGCTCGTAAACATCGTTGCTAACTGATAAGTCACAACAGAATACAGTTAAACCGCTCCCGGAGTGTTACGGGAGCGGTTTTTAGTTTAGTCTGTATGCTTTTAAGGAAGCGAGGGTGATGGCGATTTTCGAGGGATAGTGAGGGTTTGGGAGGGTTGGTGCGGATAGGGAGCAATCCCTCCGGTAGTCGCCCGAATTTTTTCGGGCGACAGCACCTCACCTTTGACAAGGGAGGCAAGTTTAGCACGGGGCGAAGCGGTTGATGTGCTTTTGAGAAGGTTGTGGGGATAGAGAGGCTGGTGGGTGTAAAGCAATCCCTCCGGTAGTCGCCCGAATTTTTTCGGGCGACAGCACCTCACCTTTGACAAGGGAGGCAAGAATATGGTGCGAGGCTAAGGCTTTACTACTCTACCAAAATGACAACGAAAGAATATAACATACCAAAAAGTGTATAAATTATGCAGAAAGTAGCATAAATCGCAATCCTTTCTTGCCTCCCCTCGAAAAAGGGGAGGTGGCACGGCTGATAATTTTTTCTGGCTTGCTGTACAGTATTCAGATAGTCCTGCCTTTACAAT
>UMGV01051985.1_pt1 | contig 21039 bp, 20 predicted proteins | sample 1965361 | NCBI WGS metagenome assembly UMGV01 (sample SAMEA4836081, study PRJEB28245) | human gut metagenome | biome: gut microbiome; material: fecal sample | place: Denmark | collected 2008
CCGGCTACACCTTGTAATCCTTGGGGGCCTGTGGGACCAGTTGGTCCTATTTCTCCTTGAATACCTTGTAATCCTTGAGGGCCGGCTGGTCCTGTTGGGCCGGTTGGTCCTGTTGGACCTATTTCTCCTTGAACTCCGGCTACACCTTGTAATCCTTGGGGGCCTGTGGGACCAGTGGGGCCTATTTCACCAGTGGCTCCTGCAGCTCCGGCTACACCTTGTAATCCTTGAGGTCCTTGGGGACCAGTGGGTCCTGTTGGACCTATTTCTCCTTGGACTCCGGCAACACCAGTTAAACCTTGAATACCTTGGGGGCCTGCTGGTCCTGTTGGTCCAGTGGGACCTGTTGGGCCGGTTGGTCCTATTTCTCCTTGAACTCCGGCAGCACCAGTTAAACCTTGTATACCTTGGGGGCCAGTTGGGCCGGTTGGACCGGTTGGGCCTATTTCTCCTTGTATTCCTTGTAATCCTTGTGGACCGGTTGGGCCTACTTCACCTCTTAATCCTGATGGTCCTGTTGGACCAGTTGGACCAGTTGGGCCAGTAATTCCTGTAGTTCCGGCTATTCCTTGGGGGCCTGTGGGACCAGTAGGGCCTGTAGGTCCGGTGGGACCTGTTTCACCTCTTGGTATAGTAAAATTTAAAATAGCATTTTGATTAGTACCTGTATTTGTAACTATAGCTGATGTTCCTGGGGCAGACGTTGTAGTAGTGCCGACTGTAATTGTTGCGGGTCCTGTAGGGCCAGTGGGACCGGTAGGTCCTGTAACTATACAAGTTCTAGGCTGGCATCTTCTTCCTTCTTCGATTATTCTTTGAATTTTTTCATCTCTGTCCATATTTCTCTCCTTTCTATATATTCTATGTATAGATAAAAAAAAGAGGAGTACTAATAACTAGCACTACTTTACTTTGCTCATTTTATTTAGGGGAAATAGTCTAAATATGGCCTTGCCTTTGATGTATTTTTTATCTATTAGACCGATATATCTGCTATCTTTGGAGATGCTACGATTATCGCCTAGGACAAGATATTTGTCTTTGGGAATTTTAGAACAGGCACATATATTTTCGAGTTTGAAATCGTCGGTTACATCTCTATCATAGTTTTCCTTTACTTCTTTTCCATTTATATATAGTACGTCATCTTTGTATTCTATGTAATCTCCAGGGAGACCTATTATTCTTTTAATGATTAGTTTATCACTAGAATCTATTTTGGATTCATCTAGGACAACTACATCAAATCTTTTTATGCTTGATAATCTATATGTTATTTTACTTAATATAAGCATTTCTTTATCTTTTAGATTGGGAAGCATAGAGTCTCCTCTTACGATAACTGGTGTTGCAATATATGTTCGAAATAATACTACGATTACTAGTATTACTACATAAGGAATTAATTCTTTTATTAATTTTTTCATTTGGACTCCTTAAATAAAAGATAATAAACAAGCTGTTTATTATCTTCTTTCTTTTATTTTATAAGATTTTTTTCTGTTTCTTAAGAAGTATAGTTTAGCTCTTCTAACTTTACCCTTTTTAACAACTTTTAAATAATCTATTTTAGGACTATTTACGGGAAAAATTCTTTCTACTCCAACACCTGATGCTATTCTTCTAACGGTAAATGTTTCTGATACTCCGGCACCTTTACGTGCTATTACAGTTCCTTCAAAGTCTTGGGTTCTTTCTCTTTTTCCTTCTTTTACTCTCCATCCTACTATTACAGTGTCTCCTACACGGAATTCTGGAACGTTAGGATTTATTTGTTTTTGTGTAATCTTATCGATTAAATTCACGTCTATTCATCTCCTTTTCTTTCCAGTAATCATAATTAATTTTAATAAGCGGATTACCTCTTTCTTTGTAATTTTATCATAATTTGTTTTAAATGACAAGGTTTTTAGGCTATTTCTTTGCTTTTTTCTTTATTTTGGGTATATTTTTCGATAAATTTGGCCTTGTAATCTAAGAATTTGTCTTCTTTAATGCTGATTCTTATTTCTTCCATTATTCTAATTAGGAATCTTAGATTATGAATTGATAGTAGTCTTTGTCCGAGGGTTTCGGAGGCAGTAAGAAGGTGTCTTATATAGGCTTTAGTATAGTTTTTACAGCATTCACAGTCACAAGTTCTATCTATAGGAGTAAAGTCTTCTTTATATTTGGCGTTTTTCATATTTATTTTGCCTTCAAGGGTAAAGGCGTGGCCGTGACGGGCTAATCTAGTGGGATGAACACAATCAAACATATCTATTCCTCTTTCGACGCCTTCGAAAAGATCTAGGGGATCCCCTACTCCCATTAGATAACGGGGTTTATCTTCGGGAAGATATTTGATAGCATAATCTATCATTTTATACATTGTTTCTTTATTTTCTCCTACTGATGTTCCTCCTATTGCATAGCCATCAAAATTTATTTTTACGGTTTCCTCAGCACTGTATTTTCGTAAATCTTCGTACTCGCCCCCTTGGACGATGCCAAATAGGGATTGTCTTTCATTATTAAAGGCTTCTTTGCCTCTCTTGGCCCACCTTAGTGTTCTTTCCGTACTTTGTTTAGCATAATCATACGTTGCGGGATATGGTATGCACTCATCGAAGCTCATTGCTATATCGCTATCTAGTTTATTTTGGATTTGAATTGATTTTTCTGGTGTAAGCAAAAGGCTTCTTCCATCGATGTGGCTTTTGAATTTTACGCCTTCTTCGGTTATGTCTTTCTTTTTGGCAAGAGAAAAGACTTGGAAACCACCACTATCGGTTAAAATGGGGCCATCATAGTGCATAAATTTGTGTAGTCCACCAGACGAGGCGACAATATCTTCTCCAGGACGAAGCCAAAGGTGATAGGTATTGGATAGTATTATAGCACTGTGTATTTCTTTTAATTCACGATAATCGAGTGTTTTTACGGTGGCTTGGGTACCGACAGGCATAAACATTGGGGTTTCATAGCTTCCGTGGTTGGTATCTAATATGCCATATCTTGCTTTTCCACACTTTTTTTGGAGATTGTATTTTACTTTCATTTTACCACCTTTTCTTATTTGATTTTTTTTAGGGAGAATTTTTGGGATATTTTATTTATAAATAGATAGGTTATGGAACTGTATATTACTGTCATTACGATGCTGGAATATAGGACTTTAAATAGTAATACTAGGGGATATGTATCGTAATCTACTATTCCTAGGGCAAGAAATGATAGTATATTATAGGAAAATACTACTATTAGGCCTTTAATGCTAGCATTTAAGAGGTTATTGGGGAGATTGTAATTTATATATTTTATGATGAAGTATAGTATTATGTATATTATTAGATTTACTAGTATTATATTTGTATAGACTAAGTCAAAGAGAATAGCACATATTAGGTATATTATGAGGTATTTTTTTTGACTTGTGAATTCGGTTTGTACTAGGGTTAGACTTATTAGAGTGTAGACTGTGCAAAATATGGATAAATTGGGAAGGGTGCTTGGTATATAGTTTGTGGCAAAGCCTTCCATTAGAAAGGAAAATATGACACTTATTAGTACTAATATTATCATTGGTCATTCTTCCTTTTTAACACAGCTACATAATTTAGATCGTCAAAATTAGCACTTATTTCCACTTCTATTATTTTGGCTAGGTCGTAAGAGTCGGTTTTGATGTTTTTTACTTTTCCTATGAGAATGCCCGATGGGAAGACACCACCTAAGCCGGAGGTGTATACTAAGTCCCCAACGGTTACGGTGTCGGTGTTACTTATTCCTTCAACAATAAGAGAATTGTCTTTATAGTTATATCCATTCATTACTCCGTTTAGGTTGTTATCACCACTTGATATGGTTACGGATATTTTGTTATTGGTGTCTCCAGTTGTTATTAGTTTTACATCACTGGTAAAGGCTGTTACGTTGGTAGTTCTTCCAATGAGACCACTGGCATTTACGACAGCCATTCCTTCTTCGATACCGTTTGAAGTTCCTTTATCTATTGTTATGGTATTATACCATAAGAGAACATTGCGACTGGTTACGGTTGCATTTAGATAGTCGTATTCGCTTAGGACGTTTGTTATTCCTAGTTCTTCTTTCATTGCGTCTAGTTGTCTCCTTAGTTCTTTATTTTCAGCCATTAGGGTATCTACTCTATTGGTGCTTCCTTCGAGAATGTCATTTTTTTCTAAGACGTTTTCTAATTTTTGATAGTCCGTTACTTTATCGCCTAAGTATTTGAATGGTTTCATTAGTATTTTTTCGACATACACGGTTCCATCTTTGAATAGTGCTTCAAATTTATTTAGATTTTTTTTGTGGTTTACTACGTAAGATAGTACTGCAAATAGTATTACTAGTACTACTAGTATTATTAATATTATGTATCTACCACCGATACTGTTTTTTTTGTTTATTCTACTCATATTTATCCCTCGTTTTTTATTATAGTATATTTTTTTGTTTTTGGAAAGATTTATTGGAAAAAAAGAATAAATTACATATATTTATTCATTTGTTTCATCATTTGGTTTACTTGTTTTTGACTTGGTGTTCTTCCCATTGAACTCATCATTGCTTTTATCATTTGTTCATTAATGGGTGGATTTTGTTTTAGGTATTTTTTCATATATTTGCGGGCTAGGAAAAAGCCTAATATGCCTCCCACAATTAAACCTATTACTAAATATAGGATATCTTTTAGCATAGATACCACTCCTTCCATAGTATTATTTTATCAGAAATTGGGATAGTTGTCTATATTTTTGGGAATAATTTTGGGTTTTATACACTGGTAAGTTCCTTTGAGGCAATTTTATAGAGCCAAAAGTAGTCTTTGTTTTCAAAATCACAGACAAAGAGATTTTCTCCGTAACCGGCTAGTTCATCAAAAAAATGGGGATAGTTTATATTGCTAGTTAATTTAATAGTGGATTTTTTGATTTGCATTTTGGTGTATTCTTCACCTTCTTTATATATATGGTTATTTCCTTCATCTTGGTATCCTTGTTCGTTTTTACTATTATAATATATGTATTCGTTTAGGACACTGGGTTTTAGGAAAAGGGCTATTTCTTCGAATAGTTTATAACCTTCTTCGAGGCTAGTGCTTTTCATATTGTATACTTCTTCGAGGAGTTTGTAGATTCGATAGGGCCTATTTCGATAGGAGTATGAATAGATACTGTTTATTTTAAAGATATAATATGTTCTCATTTTCTTCACCAATTGTATTATATCTTATGAGAAGTGAGAGAAAAGTCGAAAAAAGGAAAAGTTTTTTCTTTTCCTATTCTTCTTTTTTATAGTTATCGTTTAAAAGACTAGCAAAATCGTCATCGAGTTCTAACTCTTCTTCGGAAGTAGGGAGATTGTGCTCTTCTTTAGTTTCTTCTTCTAGTTCTTCGGAGATATTTGGTTCTTCATTTGGAGTTTCGTCTTCATAAATTTCTTCTTCTATTTCTCTTTGGACGGGTTTAATTACTTTTTCTTTTACTTTTTTGGTTCTCTTTTTCTTGGTTTTTGGTTTGGGATTTTTCTTATTTCTAATTATAAGAAATGTTATTAGTCCGCCAACTAAAAGTACAGCTAGTATTATTAATAGTATTGGTAGTAGGCCCATTTTGTAGATGATTTCATCTTTGGTGAGGACGTATTCACTTAAGTGATTTATATCGAAGTTTACATAGTAATCTTTGTATTTTACGTTATCATTTATGAGGCCTAATTTTTTGGAACCGTTATAGTTATATAGATAGAGTCCGTCGTTATTTTGAAATTTATCTTTGATAAAGATTTTTACTTTTACTTTGCTTGGCAAGACAGTATCATTGAGAAATCTTATGTTATAATATTTATCGTTTATGAGCATTTGTTTTTTGGTATTGAATTCGATATCAAAGTTTATGTCTTTGCCGTAGTTTTCTAATTCTTTTCCAGAGAAGGTTACACTATACATTATGACATCGTTATCACCAAGAATTTCATAAGTTAGTTTATTTCCATTTAACTTACTTAGTATTTCTTTACTTACTATTTTATCATCTTTATTTGTTAATCTAACGGTTACATCTCCGTTTTGGAGAGCAGTTATTATTTTGTCTTTTTTGTTATTGACGATTGTTTTATCTTTTTCTTTGATAATTATTAGAGTGTATTTTTTTTCTTTACCACTTCCGTCTGTTACTTTAATGGTTACTTTATTTATTCCGGTTTTGAGGGTATAGTCTTCATCGTATTCTACTTCACCGGAATCGTCTATAAGGGTGTAATCTAGTTTTAGTTTTTCTTCGTCATTTGATACACCAGCATAAATTGTATTTGTTATTTTTTTTATTTTTACACCGTTTATTTCAAGGGATTTTAGGTTATCTTTTCCTTTTAGATCTACGGCTTCTTTACGGGTTACGGTTATTTTGTAGGTTTCTTCTTCGCCGCTTTCGGATTTGACAACTATTTCTAATTTGTTATCTCCTATGGCTAAATCGTATTTTCCATTTCCTTCGACCTTGGCATTTTTATCGGTTGCTTCGGCCTTTAATTCTATTTCTTTGATTTTATTGGGAACTTCTACTTTGTATTCTTTTTTGGTAGTTAGTTCTATGTTTTCATCCCCTACTTTAAGACTTTTTAGGGTTGTATCTGATTTTCTGGTATCTTCTCTAGTTATATTTACTTTATATATTATTCCATCACTGCCGGTTATGGTAATGGTGCCGGTTTTGCCGTAATCTATTTTTATAACATTACTGCTTCCTCCGGAACTGTTTTTATAGGTAATACCATCACCGGTGGCACTTACTTTGAATTCACCACTACTGCTATCTTTGGTTATGTTGTATTCGTATTTATCTGAACTAAAGCCGATATCTCCTCCGTTTACTTTGATATTTGAAACAGAGCTTTTTACTTTAATGGTGGCTTTGGCATTGTTTATGCTATTTCCATTTATACTTGCGTTTTGTAAAATTATACTTCCTGAATGGGTAGCTTTAAAGGTCATTTTGGTTAGTTCAGCTGGAGAAGTTAGGGTTAAGCCGTCAGCTGATATGGAACCTGAGGAGTATATTTTGTTTGTATCACTTACATAGCTTACGTTATTTAGTGCTAGACTGGCATAATAACTGAATATGAAATCACTGCTGGTAGCTTTAATGGTACAGCTAAATTCTTTGTTGGCTTCAACACTACTTGGACAATTTATTTCAAAGTTATCGGCATAAACACCGATGGGAATAATTACAAGGGCTAAAAGGGCCCATATTGTTTTCTTCATATTTACCTCTTTCTATACTTTGTATCTTGGATACTTCTTAATAATTTATATGTTGTTACTTTTATATAATAGCATATTTTGTGTATTTTTACAAGCAATTTGGGGAATTTTGTGATATACTAGGAAGTGGAGGAAATACTATGAAAAAATTTACAATGGTTGATGAAGAATTTATTTGTGAGAATTGTCATAAGAAAGTGCCGAAGCTTGAGTATACGGCTCGTGATCATTGTCCTTATTGTTTGTATTCTAAGCACGTTGATATTAATCCTGGGGATAGAATGAATAAGTGTTTGGGAATGCTTGTTCCAATTGGTATTCAAAAACATAAAAACACTTATAAGATTGTTTATAAGTGTTCTAAATGTAATGAAGTTCATAGGAATATTATGGCAAATGATGATGATTATAATTTAATTATTAAGTTATCTACTAATTCCTAAGAATATTTTTCTAAAAAATTTTACTATATCTGGGAAAAAGAATACAAATGCTAAGAGTATTATCACTATTATCATAGCAAGTTTAATTTCGGATGTTATGGTAATGGTGTTTTTTTTCTTGGGAGTTTTTTTGGTGTAATTTACATTTGAATAGCTTATATTGTTATCTGCGTTTACTGGTGTTTCGGTAAAATCGGGAGTATTTATGGGATTTCCTGTTACGGTTGTTCTTTGCATCATTTGGGGCTCAGGTTGGGCTTTCGCAAGAGTATTATTGGGAATATTATTTGTATTTTGAGAAGGAGGGGGATTGTTTATATACTGATTTTGAATGGTATCATTTGGTATAATGTTATTTATATTATTTACGGGGTTGGGATTATTATATAGATTATTACTATTTGTTGTTTCATCTTTTTTTAAGGGAGTGGTATCAATATTTGCGTTTTGATTTTGGGGAACTATATTGATGTTTAGGGGGTCTGAAGTTTGGAAGTTAGCTGTATTTAGGTTAGTGTTGTTTGTTACTTTATAGGCCTCAGCTGGTTCGGGATTTTTGGGACCGTTAATGGCCTCATTGAATTTTCTCATTATTTCTTCTTCACTCATTATGGAAACCTCCTTTTTTTATACATTCCATTCGTTATTGTCTTCGGCAGTAGTTTTGGGAGCGTTATTCTCTCCGGTTACAAATCTTATTCCCATATCATTTAGGGGATTATAAGTATTATTCTGTGGGGTAGTATTACTGGTCATACTTGGGGATACTCCTTGTTGATATTGGGTTTGATTTTGCATTCCGATATTTGTATTTTGGAAAGTGGGATAGCCTTGCATTCTTTGAGCCGATATATTTTGACTTGGGTTTTGATTATTATTATTTTGGGGTCTCATTGCACTAAAACCGATATTATTTCCATTATTATAGGGCATTTGATTAGGGATTTGATTATTATTATTTTGGATATTATTTGGCATTATTGTAGGGGTTGGAGTTGGATTAGAGGGATTATAATTTACGCCTTGATTTACTCTATTTATATTATTTTGGGAATTTACATTCATTCCGTTTCCATAGTTTTGTCCCATTACAGGGGTTGGAGTTCCTGCTGTAGGAGTGCCATTATTTACATTTCCAATATTTGGTCTTTCTAGGTTCTCGGTTACATTTATTGGTCTTGGAACTATGGTTTCGTTAGTTGGTACTTCTCTTAATGGAGTTGTATTCATATTTACTCCATTTGTATTTGCATCCCCTACTTCTCTTACAGGGGAAGTTATGGTATTTGCTCCCGTAGGGCCTTGGTTTAAACTTACACTAGGAACTGGAGTTGGAGCCGTGGGAGTAAGTTCAGGGCTAGCGGGGTCCATATTTTTATTTTTGGGGGCTTTAGGTTCTTTCTTTTTGTTTTTGCCACTTTTATCGACTATGAAACCGATAACTATTAGTATTAATATTATAAGTACCACTAATATGTATACGTAATTTTGAATTAAAAAATCTATAAAACTCATTTTTATCATTCTCCCTTTTATCTTTTTTAATATATCATATTTTTAGTTTTTATGCAATGTTTTTTATACATCTAATGTAAATTCTTCATCGACTTTTTTTATTAGATTTAGAGTTAAATCCATACTTTCTTTGTATTTGCCTTTATTGAATAGATCTTCTGATTTGTCAAGAATATTTCCTACTTCGGGGTATGTACTGCGGTACCTATTGGCATATATGATTAGGTTTTCGCTGTATAGAGCTGTTTTTATCATATCGTTAGTGTTATTATATATTTTAAAGACGAGGTCGCGGGCAGTGTCTACTCTTATATTTAGTATTTTTATAACGATTGGTTTTTTGCATAGTTCTTTATTTATTTCTTTAATGGCATCTCCGGCTTCTTTTAACTCAGTGAAATAGTGATTGGGAATTACAGGAATTTTGTATTCTTTTAATTTATCTTTGGCTTTTTTGAGGAGGTTTTCAATCATTTCACATTGTTCTTTGGCACGGGATTCATCATCTTTCATACTTGTTATGCTTCTTAAACGGAAATCTAAATCATCTTGAAGACGGATTAGTTTTTTGCTTAGTCCTTCTAGTTCTTCTAATAGTTTGGAATAGGCAAATGTTTTTCCTTTACTGTGATCCATTAGTACTTTATAGTCTTCATTTATTTTTTCAAGGTTTTTATTTAGAATACTGAATTTGTTTATTTCATCATCGGTTAAATCATAAGTGCTTTTGATATCATCTATTTGGAGATAGATGTCATATACTACTTTATTTACGTTATCTAGTTTATATTTTAGTTCTTTGGCTTTGTCTTTGAATAGTTCCTTGCTTTCTTTTTCTTTTTCAAACTCGTTATATAGAGCATTGAAATAGTCGAGAATGGTTTTTAGTTCTAATTCTGAATCTCCTAGGTCGAGATTTTTTAGTTTGGTTAAGATTTCATTTATTTTCTTTTTTATGGAATCTATATTGTATTCTACATTTAGATAGTCAAGGGGATAGCCGTCACGACCCATTCTATAGTATAGGGTTTGTATTTCTTCTATTCTACTTGGTATTAGGATTGTAGCCATTAGAACGATACTTGGGGAATCGTTTAGTATCATTTTTGTATGATTGATGTGTTTATCTAGATCTATGACGATTGCTTCAACACTAACATAGTCGTTATTATCCATTGCATATTCGAAGTTTTTGAATTTTAGATCTATTTTACTAAATTCTTCGTTTATGACATTTACTATGGGAGCATAGTCTTTACTGGTTCTTTCGAATTTATCTTTTAGTTCACGATATATCATTTTTAACTTTGTGATAATGGCTCTGTTTCTTTCTTCACTTTTGGTTATTATTTTTATTTCGTCAAGTAGTTCATCACTTTTTTTCTGTAAATATGATATTTCTATTTCGATGGATGTTATTTTCTTTACAGCTAGGGTATAGTCTTTTTTATCGATAAGAAAATCGGCTTCGGTTATCATATCGGTTAATTTTAGGACGCCGTTATCTTTGATATTTTTGAACTCATCATCCCAATATTGTAGTTTGCTTTTTAAGTTATCTGTTTTAACTAATTCTTTTACTTTGGATAATTCGCTTAGAATTGGTACTCCTACTAATTTATTTTTTTCATAGTCTAGTCTACTTATTTGTTCTTTATATTTATTATTTTTCTTTTTTGATATTATTATTAATGTTACTATAACACATACAAACGATAGTAAAAATGTTAATATAACTGTTATTGCTGTGCTATTCATTTTATCACCTTCCAACACCTATATTATTATTTTACCATAAATCTTGATATTTTTAAATATATTTTATATAATTTGTTAAATTTTGTGTAAAGGGCCCTACTAGGGGTTAGGAATTGAAATGGTCCTAGTAATTTTTGGGTTAAGATGGTTAATATATTATGAATATTTATGAAATTTGGCTATTTTTAGTGGATTTGGTTTATTTTTGCTTGACTAATACTAGGGCTTTATTATATAATATTAATTGCATTTGGCAGCAATATCTAATATTTATAATGTGTTATATATAAGTAATTTATACCGGCTGCGTAAGTGAAAGTATGATTAAAACACCCTATAAATAGATGATATCTCTAAAGCAAAAAGGAAAGGAGAAAAGAAAATGGCAAGATATACAGGCCCTAATAACAAACAAGCTAGAAGAGTTGGTTTTTCTATTTTAGAGACTGGTAAGGATATTAGTAAAAGACCTTATGGTCCTGGACAACATGGTAATGCTAGAAAGAGAAAGCCTTCTAACTACTCTGTTCAATTAACTGAAAAACAAAAGGTTAGATTTATGTATGGAATTAGTGAAAAGCAATTTAAGAAACTAGTTAATGAATCTGGTAAAATGAAAGGTGTACACGGTGAAAATTTACTTGTACTTCTTGAAAGTAGATTAGATAATTTAGTTTATAGAGCTGGATTTGCAAATACGAGAAGAGCTTCAAGACAACTTGTTAACCACGGACATATTTTAGTTAATGGTAAGAAAGTTGATATTCCTTCATACAGAGTTAAACTTGGAGATGTTATTTCTTTAAGAGAAAAATCTCAAAATCATCCTAGTGTTATTGAATCTTTAAATAATACTAAGACTAGACTTGGTTTTATTAATTTTGATGATAAGAAGAAACAAGCTACTTATGTTAGATATCCTGAACGTAGTGAACTTAATGATGGTATTAATGAAGCGTTAATCGTTGAATTTTACAGTAGAGTTTAGTTTGAGCAGACTTTGGTCTGCTTTTTTGGTAGTAAAAAAGACACTTTCTTTTTATATTTATAGTGTCTTAATTATTTCTTTTTCCTATATAATAGTTTTTTTTGCCTCTTTTTATTATTATAGCGTCTTCGATAAAATCTTTATCTGTTAGTTCATAACTTGGATCTGTTATTTTATCACCATTAATACTAATAGCTCCGTTTGTTATAAACTCTCTTGCTTCTCTTTTACTTGAGCATATTTTGCTTTGGATTAGGGTATCTAAAAGATTTAATGAAGTAATAGTTACTTCTGGTACACCTTTAAAGCATATTTCTATTTCTTCTTTGGTTAGGCTTTTTATATCTCCTGAGAAAAGGGCTTCACTCATTTTTACAGCTTTGTTATATTCTTCTTTACTGTGTAAGAATGTTATTACTTCTTCGGCAAGGCGTTTATGGGCTTCGCGTTTTTCGGGAGATGTTTGGTGTTTTTGTTCTAATTCTTGGATTTCTTCTATAGATAGAAAGGTTAATTTTTTTAGGTATTCTATTACTTTGCTATCTTCAGAATTTAGAAAGAATTGATACATTTCATAGGGGGTTGTTTGGGTTTTATCGAGCCAAATTGCTCCTCCTTCACTTTTGCCAAACTTAGTTCCGTCGGCTTTGGTTATGAGAGGCATAGTTAGACCGTATATTTCTTTGCCTAATTTTTTTCTTACTAATTCGATACCGGAAGTTATATTACCCCACTGGTCAGAACCTCCTATTTGAAGAGTACAGCCTTTGGTTTGATATAGATGCATAAAATCAAGGGCTTGCATTATCATATAGCTAAACTCTGTATAGGTTATTCCTATATCTAATCTGCTTTTTACTGTTTCTTTATTTAACATATAGTTTAAATTGAAGTATTTTCCGTAGTCTCTTAAGTAGTCAATAAAGTTTATATCTTTGGACCAGTCATAGTTATTTACTACTTCAAAGCCAAAGATTTCTTCTACTTGCTTTCTTAGGTGTTTATAGTTATAATCTAGTTGCTGTCTGGTTATCATTGGACGTTCTGCGGTTGGTTTGGGATCACCGATTAATCCGGTTGCTCCTCCTACTAAGAGAATGGGATTATGGCCGGCTTTTTTTAATCTTAAGGCCATAGAAAAGGTTGAATAGTGTCCTATATGTAAACTATCCCCCGTAGGGTCTGTTCCTATATAAAAGGTAACACCACCATTATTTATCATTTCTTTTACTTTATCGTCACTTACATTATCTATAAGTCCACGCCATACTAATTCGTCATATAATTTCATTTTTGTTTGTCCTTTCTGTACTTCCGATACCCCCTACTCTTTTTTGGGTGGATACATCGTCATCTGTTATGAGATAATTTATGAATATTCCTTGACAATAGGCCTCTCCTTTTTGGATGGTGTAATCTTTAGTTCCTTGATTTTGGAGGGCTACCCATATATGTCCTTCGTTGGTTTCATTATTATAGTAATCGCTATCTATAACACCTATTTGATTACACATTCTTACGTTATATTTAAAGCCCATACTACTTCTCACTACTAATAATAGGGCTTCGTTCTTTTGAAAATGTGCTTTATATCCTGTTGGTATTTTAATGATTTCTTGGGGTTTTATAGTTATTTTTTTTAGGGAATAGAAGTCATATCCAACACTGTTTGCAGTTGCTCTTTGGGGTAACTTGTACTCTTTATAATTATCGGGATTTTCTTCTACATCTTTTTTATATTGGTTATAGCTTATTTTCTCAAAGTGTCTCATTTTTATCATCCTCATATTTTTTTAGTGTTTCTTTTATTTTTCGAAATCTATGGTTAAGTCCTGATTTGGTAATGGACTTGCCTGTCTCTTCTGTTATTATTTCACTTAATTCTGATAGTGAGTTTTCGGGGTATTTTTCTCTATAATATATGGCTTCCTTTATTTTATCGTCTAATAGTTCTACTAAATCGTACTCTTTTAGTTTTTGGATATCTTTTAATTGTTCCATAGAGGTTAAAAAGACCTTGTCCATATTGGCTTGTTCACAGTTATTTAGTCTATTGGTCATATTTTTGTGATCTCTATATATTCTTATGTCTTCAAAATATAGTACGGCTTTATAGGCTTTTATTATTCTAAGAAAGTCACTTATTTTTTCGGCTTCTTTTATATATACCATATAGTTTTTATCTCTTTTTAACATTTTGCTGTTTAAATAAAAGTTATTTAATTTTTTTTCTATAAAGAGAGCGTATTCTTTATTTGGCAAACTTAATTCTAGATGATATCTACTTGTTTTGGGATCATTTATACTTCCTACGGTTAGAAATAGTCCTCGTAAATAGGCTCTTATCATTTCTTCATCAGCTAAAACATAGTCTTTGGGAATATTTAAGTAGTTGCCTTTTTTATCAATAATACTTAGATCTTCCAATATCTCTTTGGTTTTTTCTTTTATTTCTAGTATATAACTTATATTTTTATTGAAATTGTATTTTTTTCTTACTGTTATTACTGGTATTACATCATAGATACTTTTAAATAGTTTAAATATACGGCGGGCAAGGACATTGCTTTCGGTATTTATAACGATGCTATCTATACTTGCAATATTATTTCTTATTATTGCTGATAGTTCTGATGTTAGTTCTAATCTTGTACTATCTAAGCGAGCTACTTCATTCTTTACTTCAAGAGAAAAACTCATACTACCCTTCCTTTGTTAGATATGTGAATATTGCTAAGGCTGTTTTTAAGTAATCGTGTTTTACTTTGTCATTTTCTATGGAAGCTAGATCTTCTTTTATGTATTTTACTTTCATTTGTTTTAGATTTTCTTTATCTAGTATTACTTCTTCACTACCTTCATTTTTATATCTAGTGAGAATATTTTCGGGTATTTTTTTATTGTTGGCAACAACGACATCAATAAAGTCTTTGCCGACATGTTTATTTATGGCTTTTACAAAGTCACTTACCATATAGCCGTCGGTTTCGCCTGGTTGAGTCATTATGTTACATACATACATTTTTTTGGCATTTGATTTTTGAAGAACTTTACGAACGTTTTTATCTATTAGGTTTGGTATTACAGATGTATATAAACTTCCTATAGCAAATATTATTAAATCAGCATCTTCAAGGGCTTTTAGTACTTCGTCCGTGGCACTAACTTTATTTTTATAGGAAACGTAACTTATTTTACCGTGAGCTTCGGGGATGTTGCTTTCTCCTTCGATTACTCTACCGTCACTAAGATGTGCTACTAATATTGGTTTATCTTCACTAAATGGGAGTATTCTTCCTTTTAATTTAAAGATACCGCTAAGGGCTTCTAGGGACTGGGTTAGATTTCCAGTTATGTTATAGAGGGCTGTTAAGAGTAGATTTCCCATTGCGTGGTTATTTAAATCACTTGATGTATTAAATCTATATTGTAATAATTCTGATACGATTGGTTCTGTTTCACTTAGGGCTACTAACACGTTACGGATATCTCCAACGGCAGGGATATCGAATTCTTTTCTTAGTACTCCTGTACTACTTCCGTCATCGGCAACTGATACTATGGCAGTTATATCTAAGGGAAAGAGTTTAAGTCCTCTAAGTAATGTACTTAGTCCTGTGCCTCCTCCTATTACGACTACTTTCTGCATTTTTACACCTCTTTTTCTTTTTAATTATATTATTCTTTGTCACTAATTAGTATTATACAATTTAATTTTATTTAATGCAACAGCAAATGTTAAATTTTCCCGTAAATTACACTTCTTATCTATCTTGTGAATGCGTAGAGGCCTTTTTTCATTGTTTTTAGTTGTCTTGTGCTTATACCTAATATATTTATTATTTCTTCATCAGTGAATTTTTTTTCAACTAGATTTTGTAAAATATTTCTTTTTTCTATTATTTTTCCGGCTGTTTCTCCTTTGACAAAACCTATTTCTTCGGCCTTTTCATAACTATCATAAAAGCCTCTTATGTAAGCTGTTAAAAAGTCTGTGTTATTTTTTTTATTCATTTTCACCTCCTTTTCTTCGCTATGCGAACTGGTATGTATTGTATAATTAATACTTTTATTTATTACTATTACTAAGGGGAATGGGCTTTCTATTCTATGTTATTAGATAGAACATAGCCTGCCCAATCTTTATGTCACTTTTTTAAACTTAGTAAGTTGTTTAGGACTAATATCAAGTAAGTTGCTTATTTCATTATCACTAAAACCTTTATTTATAAGTTTAGCAATTAGATTTTTTCTTTCTTGCAAGGCACCTTGTTTTTGACCTTTCACAATTCCTTGCTCAATTCCTTGCTCAATTCCTTGCTCTTTATTGTACTCTGCAATCTCCTTCTTTTCTAGTTCCAAATCTCTTTCTTGGAAAAGTTCTTCAATAAACTTTGGATCCTCATTCTTACTAACAATTGTGTTTTTTAACTCTTCTACCATACTATCTTTCATACCTCCTTTAATCATTAATTCTGTAACATCATAAATGCTACTAGAATGAAATACAGCCAGTTTTAATAAACTTCTGTCACAACCATTATATCCCAAATCACGATATTTATCAACTTTTTCGTAACAATTATCGATATTGATAACCCATATCTCATAGTCATCAATATACAAATCATTTGCACTATCAGCTCTTATATTGTATTTCGTTATAAGACTTTTACTTTTCTTGGCCCCTGTATTCAAATGAACTTGAATAAATCTCGGCCCTGAACTATCCTTAATATGAAATTCATTCTTAATTTTGTGCCTTCTTCCGTAAAGTATATTAAGGTAATTTAACATTCTCTTGGCTTTCTCAGGGCTAAAGTCCTTTCTGTTAACCTCAATATTAATAATATCTTTATTCTTTACAAATAATAATGTATCGACATAACGTCCCCTATCTTTAAGTCTCCGTTTGGGCAATAATTCATTAAGAACAATTACATCATCCTTGTCCGCATCAAAATCATAATTTATTGCATCCTTTATCAACTCCATCAAAATAGGCGGGTGCTCCAAAAAAATATGTTTGAAAACGGTATCATATAATAGATCTTCTATTTGTAATTTTTTCAACAATTCTTCCGTCAATTTCATCACTTCCTTTCTTGTTAATTTTTGCTTATTTTTGGTCTTCATTTTATCTCATTGTCATTCCTCCTTTCAGCTTGTCCCCTAATTTATCCCTCTATTATTATTATTCCCAAAAATTTCAAAAATTCCCCCCTCGGGAAGGCAATTTCTCCCCAAAACATATACTTAATGTACTTTTTCACCCCCCTTTACACTCCAAAAGTGTAAAGTGTGCCAAAAAGCCATTTATAGACATCTGTCCATAACCCCTCTCATTTTTGAAATTTTTGTTAGCCCTATCGGGGGCCATAACTACGCCACACCCCAATTAAACATCTCCCTTTTTTCAATCAAAATTATAAGTAAAAATTCTCTGCTTAAAACAAAATCATACTAGGGAACAGTTGGGAAGCGTACTCTCCCTTTTCTAGCAATGAAAAACAGAAACTTGTCCATAACCTTATCAATCTTTATAATCTTTTTTTAAGTTTTGCTAATTTCCTAAAAACAATTTTGCCCATCCTCCAAAAACAATTTACCATTTCCCCAAAATTAACTTTGCTCCTTTTCTAAAATCAATAACAAGCCAATCCCTATTACCTTCGCCACTAACCCTTTCCCCAAAAGTTTATCAAAAAGTTCTGCATATTTTCAACGTGGCCCTCTTCACAGGCCCTCTTCACAAGCCCCTTCGCAACCCCTGTCCAAACCAATCTCCCAATTCCAAGTTCTACCCTTGCTCATTCTCCCTTGCCCAACCCCACTGACCACCTCTACCAATTTTCCCCCACCTCTCCGCTCATCTCCAATTTTCACCTTCTTTTGACAATTCTTCCGTCCCTTTTTTCATCTCCTCTCCGCTCATCTCCAATTTTACCCTTCTATTATTATTATTACCAAAAAATTCAAAAATTCCCCCCTCAGGAGGCCAATTTCTTCCTAAAACATATATTAAATGGAGTAAAATAGTCTACTTTACACCCCAAAAGTGTAAAGTAATAAATATTTATGTTTTTAGACATTTGTCTATTACTACATCTTATTTTTGAATTTTTTACTAACTTATCAGGGGTTAAAATAGTTTTTAAACTTAATTAAATAAATGTTTCTTTTTGCTTTCTTTGTTTTATTATTAATCTTTCTTTGTTTCATTATTAATCTTTCTTTGTTTTATTATTAATCTTCCTTTGTTTTTTTATTAATCTTTCTTTGTTTCATTATTAATCATTTTTATTTTATTATTAATGTCTCCGAAGGGGTTCACATCGCCTTGATTTTTCTTTTTTCACTAATTATTGGGGGTTATCTCCCTACTTTTTTACTAACTTTGTTAATAGTAGGGTTTTTATAAAAAATAGATAATATAAAAAACACTCCAATGTCTTTATACTTTGGAATGCTTTTCTTTGCTTTATTATTATATAGTAAACTACTTACTCTATTCTCCCTACTCTTCATCTTTGGGTTCTAATTTAACTAATACTTCTCTTGGTTTAGAACCGTTGGCAGGACCTATTATTCCTCTTTCTTCTAATAAGTCTATAATACGAGCGGCTCTGTTATATCCTAAGTGATGTTTTCTTTGAATAAGAGAAGCACTTATTTTTCCGGTTTGGATGGCAAATTCTACTATTTCATTATAAAGGGGATCGTCATATTCTTCATCACTGGAATAGGAATCTCCGGATGAGGAAGATGAAGAAGATCCTCCTCTATCTATAGTGAGGGATTCATCATATACGGCTTTTTGTTGGTCGATAACGAAGTCTACTATTTTTTGGAGTTCTTCTTCGCTTACAAAAGCTCCTTGTATTCTAAGAGGTGTGTTTTCTCCCATTGGGAGGAAGAGCATATCTCCTTTACCGAGGAGTTTTTCGGCTCCGGTTGCATCTAGTATGGTACGGGAGTCTATTCCTGATGATACAGCGAAGGAGATACGGGATGGGATATTGGCTTTTACAACACCTGTTATGACATCTGTAGATGGTCTTTGGGTTGCTACTATGAGGTGTATTCCAGCGGCACGAGCCATTTGGGTTATACGCATAATGGAGTCTTCTACTTCTTTAGCAGCAACAAGCATTAGGTCAGCAAGTTCGTCAATTATTACTACTATATAGGGAAGGGGTTGATAGTCTTTATGGGTTTCACAGTATTCGTTATATTGTTCTATTTTCTTGGTTCTTGTTGTTTCAAACATTTCATAACGACGTTCCATTTCGGCAACAATGTTTTTGAGGGCAATACTGGCTTTTTTGGGGTCAGTTACTACAGGACATAATAGATGGGGTACACCGTTATACATTGTTAGTTCAACTTTTTTGGGATCGACCATTACTAGTTTTACTTCTTCGGGTTTAGTACGCATTAGGATAGAAGCAATGATACAGTTCATACATACTGATTTTCCTGATCCGGTTGCTCCGGCTACTAGTAAGTGGGGAGTGGTATTTATTTCTGTCCATTTTACTTTACCCATTATGTCTTTTCCTAGTCCTACGGCAAGAATGTTTTTCTTGTTTGTTGGTGGTATCATTGAAAGGACTTCTTTAAAGGATACGGATGAGTTTACTTTATTGGGTAGTTCTATACCGATAGTGTTTTTTCCTGGTATGGGAGCTTGGATTCTTACGTCCTTAGCAGCAAGAGCAAGGGCTATTTCTCTTTGGATAGATAATAGTTTACTTACTTTAGTACCGGCTTTTAATTCTAGTTCATACTGGGTTACAGTGGGACCGATATTTACTTGGACTATTTTTCCGCTTATTTCGAAAACGGCTAGGATTTGTTCTAGTTTGGATATTGATTCTTTGGCGTAGGTTTCGTTTTCTTTACTGCTTACGTTTTTAGTGGTTTTGAGAAGAGATAGGGGGGGGAGTTTATAGTTGGTATTGGGTGTTAATGGGGTCTTTTCTTCTTTTGGGGGTTCTTCTTTTTGTTCTTTATCTTTTAAGTGGGTTAGTTCTTCGACTGAGGAGATTACTACTTTGGGTTCTTCTTCTTTGTCAGGGACTTCAGGGGTATTTACTATGATATTGTCTTCACTTTTTTCTTCTTTATCTTTATGTTTTATTTTTGGGAATTTTATTTTCTTTATTAGATCTATTATAGAGGTATTTAGTGTTAACATTAGTCCTAGTATGGCCATAGTTACTACTACTATGATGGTACCTTCCTTAAAGGCTAAGTTAAAGATATAAGAGAAGACTGCACCTATCATTCCTCCTCCACAGTTCGCAATAGCGTAACTATCATTAAATGTGAGCATTACGTTATCGAATGTGGCTTTGATTATACTTACATCAGCATTTGTTACTTTTACATATTGGGTATGGAGAAAGATGAGGAGGGATAGGAATATTATGTAGATTCCGAGGAGACGGGCGGTTAGGAGTTTAGGCATTTGTCTTTTTAGTATGAGGTATCCTCCGATAAAGAGGGTGAATAATAATACTATTATATAGGGTATTCCTACTAAGAATACTATAAAGGATTTGATGAAGTTTCCGACTGGGCCGTAAGCTCCTATTCCTATTATTGATGTTAGTATGAGGAGTATTCCTAGTACTTCATTACTATATTCAAACTTACTTTCTTTCTCTTTCTTTTGTTTCTTTTTAGCCATTGTTTTACACCTTCTTTATTATTTCCCTATGGGAGTATATATATAGATTATATATTAGGATATATATTATTATGATAAGATATATGGGGCAGCAGAGGTTCCTTCTCCTCCTGTTATAGTTGTACTAGAGGTTAGATAAAAGACTGGGCGCGCCGAGTAGACGTAGCCGCTGAAGCCGTAGTCGTTGAAGACGCAGCCGGACGAGTAGACGCCGAACACACCGTTGGAGTAGCCCGAATTCGGCGATATTAACCACTGAACAGTATTTGAAATATAGAGCCAATCCTTATTCATACATCCTCCTTCATAAACATATAATTTAGTCCCCGTTACACAAGTGTTTCCTGCCGCATAGCCATAATCACTAGGA
>UMGV01064024.1_pt1 | contig 21023 bp, 18 predicted proteins | sample 1965361 | NCBI WGS metagenome assembly UMGV01 (sample SAMEA4836081, study PRJEB28245) | human gut metagenome | biome: gut microbiome; material: fecal sample | place: Denmark | collected 2008
CGGGCGCTGGCCATCTGCTCCATCTCCGACAACCTGGTCAACGGCACCGAGCTGACCCCCGATGAGCGCCAGACCACATTCACCAATATGATGAAGATCGCCCTGGAGGTGGCTGTGAAGATGGCCGCCAAGAAGTAAACAACGGTCACGACAGCGCGGGAGGATATCTCGCGCTGTCGCTATGTGTGATACATTTGTGCATTTCGCGCAAACAAAATGTAAATTTTTGATGACATTTGTTTACATTTCTACCGCAAAATGCGGTTTTCACTTGCCAAAGGCGAAAAAGTCTGCTATAATGCGCAAGGCACAGAGGGAGGAAGACCCCGTGCCAAAATGATGGTTTTCCCGCCGCAAGGCGCGAAAATAAAAAAATTGAGGAAGGTAGAATAACCATGAAGAAGTTTCTTGCTATGATCCTGGCTCTGGTTATGGCGCTGTCCCTGGTCGCTTGCGGCGACAAGAAGGACGACACCAAGACCGACGACAACCAGGGCGACAACACCGAAGTCACCGAGATCACCAACGCCGACGAGATCGCCGACGAGATGACCTCCGAGGATGGCAAGTACGAGATCGCTTTCGTCACCGACGTGGGCCAGCTGAAGGATAAGTCCTTCAACCAGGGCACCTTCGACGGTGTGAAGCTGTACGCTGCCAACAACGGCCTGAGCTACAAGTACTATCAGCCCGCCAACGGCGACCAGGCTACCGATGACGACCGTTACGATGCCATGAAGGCTGCTGCCGAGGGCGGCGCCAAGGTCATCGTGGCTGCCGGCTTTATGCAGGCCACTGCCCTGACCAAGGCCGCTGCTGAGTTCACCGATGTCAAGTTCGTGTTCGTGGACCGCGACAGCGCTGTGACCACCGAGGACGGCACCGCCCTGAAGAACGTTCTGGGCATCTGCTTCCAGGAAGAGCAGTGCGGCTATCTGGCCGGTTACGCTGTTGTTAAGGAAGGCTACACCAAGCTGGGCTTCACCGGTGGTGGCGGCGGCGACAACCCCGCTTGCTGCCGTTACGGCTACGGCTTCGTGCAGGGCGCTTCCGCTGCTGCTGCTGAGATGGGCGTGAAGGTCGAGATGAACTACTCCTGGCTGTATGGCGCTTCCTTCTCCGCTTCCACCGAGCTGCAGACCATGGCTTCCGGCTGGTATGAGAACGGCACCGAGGTCATCTTCGCCTGCGGCGGTAATATGTTCCAGTCTGTCGCCGCTGCCGCTGCCGCTAACGACGGCGCCGTGGTGGGCGTGGACGTTGACCAGTCCAGCCAGTCCGATACCGTTATTACCTCCGCTATGAAGGGCCTGTCCGCCTCCGTGCAGTGGGCTTGCGGCAAGGTCTATGACGGTTCCTTCGACGAGATCGGCGGCACCTTCGTGACCCTGGGCGCCAAGGACAACGCTGTGGGCCTGCCCACCGCTACTTGGTCCCTGACCAAGTGGACTGTGGACGACTACAACGCCATGCTGGCCAAGATGGCCGATGGTTCTCTGGTCGTCGACAGCGACTACTCCAAGCTGGACAGCACCGACAGCCTGACCCTGAACCTGGTCAAGTAATCGGAACGTACTTAACAAAAAAAGAGACGCCTACGGGCGTCTCTTTTTTTTGCGTCAAGCGCCGTGATATAGGAGTAAAACGCCGCTGTTTTTCTTGCAATCTGTGCATATATGCTATATAATAAATTTATGCCTTTATCGCCATTAGGCAAAATAATAGAGGAAAGTAGGTGGCGGCATGGATAAGACTCCCTCGTATGTGATCGAGATGCTTCACATTACCAAGGAGTTCCCCGGCATCAAGGCCAACGACGATATCACCCTCCAACTGAAAAAGGGAGAGATCCACGCGCTGCTGGGCGAAAACGGCGCCGGCAAATCCACGCTGATGAGCGTGCTGTTCGGCCTGTACCAGCCCGAGGCGGGCGAGATACGCAAGAACGGCCAGACGGTGAAGATCAACGATCCCAACGATGCCACGGCACTGGGTATCGGCATGGTCCACCAGCACTTCAAGCTGGTGGAGGTGTTCTCCGTACTGGACAACATCATTCTGGGCGCCGAAACGACGAAGTGCGGCTTCCTGCAGAAAAAGGAAGCGCGGAGGAAGGTCGAGGAGCTCTCCAAGCGGTACGGCCTGCACGTGGACTTGGACGCCAAGGTGGAGGATATCACTGTGGGTATGCAACAGCGTACCGAGATCCTGAAGATGCTCTACCGCGACAACGAGATCCTCATTTTCGACGAGCCCACCGCCGTGCTGACGCCCCAGGAGATCGACGAGCTGATGGCCATTATGAAGAACCTGACGGCGGAGGGGAAATCCATCCTCTTCATCTCCCACAAGCTCAACGAGATCATGGCGGTGGCGGACCGGGTGACGGTTCTGCGTAAGGGCCGCTATGTGGGTACCGTGAACACCTGCGACACCAACAAGCAGGAGCTGTCCAACATGATGGTGGGCCGCCCGGTGCAGCTGGAGGTCGTAAAGGAGCCGGCCAAGCCCACGGATGTGGTGCTGAAGGTCCGGGATCTGTGTGTGCCCTCTCACACCCACAAGCGCAACGCCGTGGACCATGTCAGCTTTGATGCACGCGCCGGCGAGATACTCTGTATCGCTGGTATCGACGGCAACGGACAGACGGAGTTCATTCACGCGCTCACCGGCCTGGATAAGAGCAATGGCGGCACGGTGACGCTGTGCGGCAAGGATATCTCCCATGCCAGCATCCGTCGCCGTGGAGAGTGTATGAGCCACATCCCCGAGGATCGGCACAAGCACGGCCTGGTGCTGGATTTTACGCTGGAGCAGAACCTGGTGCTGCAGCGGTATAAGGAGCCGGAATTCGAAAAGGGCGGCTTTATCAAAAAGGACGCGGTGCGTGCCTACGCCGAGAGGCTGATCGAGGAATACGATATCCGCAGCGGACAGGGCCCCGTGACCACCGCCCGCAGTATGTCCGGCGGCAACCAGCAGAAGGCGATCATCGCCCGCGAGGTGGACCGCAACAAGCCGCTGATCGTGGCGGTCCAGCCTACCCGCGGCCTGGACGTGGGCGCGATCGAAAACGTACACAAGGAACTGGTAAAGCAGCGTGATGCCGGCAAGGCAGTACTGCTGGTATCCCTGGAGCTGGACGAGGTCATGAGCCTTTCCGACCGCATCCTGGTCATGTACGAGGGTGAGATCGTGGGCGAGTTCGACCCGAAGCAGATCACCGTGCAGGAGTTGGGCCTCTATATGGCCGGCGCCAAGCGGGCGGACAAGAAAGAGGGTGAGACGGCGTGAAGCAAAAACTGACAGATCTGTATGCCAAGAATGGCACCAAGAAGGTCCTGGCCTCTCTGCTGTCCATCCTGGCCGGCCTGCTGCTGGGCAGCATCGTGGTCATTATTGTGGGCCTGGCGGAGCAGAAGATCACCACTGTCGGTATGTGGGAGGGCGTCCGGCTGATTTTTGCCGGCATCCTCAGCACAGGCCGCGACGCTGCGGGCGCGCTGACCTGGGGCTTTAACGCCCAGAATGTGGGCAATATGCTCTTCCGCGCCATGCCGCTGATCATGACCGGCCTTTCCGTGGCGGTGGCCTTCAAGACGGGCCTGTTCAATATCGGCGCACCCGGCCAGTATCTGATGGGTACGCTTGTCTCGCTGTCCGTCGCGCTGGGCATCCCCTCCGAGTCCGTGCCCGTGGGCATCATCTGGCTGCTGGCCTTTCTGGGCGGTATGCTGGCTGGCGCCCTGTGGGGTGCGATCCCCGGATTGCTGAAGGCGCTGCTGAATATCAACGAGGTGCTGGCCTGCATCATGACCAACTGGATCGCAGCCAATCTTGTCACCTGGATGTTTGATATCAGCAGCTTCAAGAACGTAACAGAAGGCACGAAGTCCGGTTACATCTACAAGACCACCTTCAACGGTGTGGCCACACCCAAGCTGGGACTGGATCAGCTGTTCCCCGGCTCCCAGGTCAATGCCGGCATTCTGGTGGCCATCATTCTGGCCATCGTGGTGTACATCATCATGGAGAAGACGGTGTTCGGCTATGAGCTGAAGGCCTGCGGCGCCAACCGCCATGCGGCCCGCTACGCCGGTATCCCCGATAAGCGCAATATCGTGCTGTCCATGGCCATTGCCGGCGCGCTGGCCGGCGCCGGCGCCGCGCTGTACTGGCTCAGCGGCAACACCGAGTTCTACTGGAACACCTACCAGGCCCTGCCCGGCGTGGGCTTTAACGGAATCCCCGTGGCACTGCTGGCGGTGAACAACCCCATCGCGGTCATTTTCACCGGCATCTTCATGGCCATGCTGGATATCGTCGGTCTGCAGCTGACCAACCTGACTGCCTACAACGAGTACATCACCGACGTGATCATCTCCGTCATCGTGTATCTGTCCGCCTTCTCTCTGCTCATCCAGATGATGCTGACCGGACGGAAAAAGAAGCTCGTCGTGGAGGCCAACAAGACCACCACGGCGGATATACCGGCAGAGGCGGAGACACAGCCACTGGATGCGCCGCCGGAGGACATACCGGACATACCGATAGAGGAAGCACCGCAGGTGCCTGAGCAGCCGGAGGAAGGAGGGGAGCAGGCATGACATTTCTGATCCAACAGACCATGATCTACGCCGTTCCCCTGATGATTGTGGCGCTGGCCGGCGTGTTCGCTGAGCGCAGCGGTATCATCAACCTGGCGTTGGAAGGTATTATGATCCTGGGTGCGTTTATCGGCGTGCTGTTCGTGAACATCATGCAGACCAACCACGTCTACGACGCGGCCAAGGCTGCCGGCGACTGGGTGGCTTTACAGGGCTTTGAGCTGCTGGCTATGCTGGTGGCGGCCATATTCGGCGCCATTTTTTCCCTGCTGCTGAGCTTTGCCTCCGTAAATCTGCGGGCGGACCAGACCATCGGTGGTACGGCGCTGAACCTGATGGCTCCGGCCCTGGTGCTGTTCCTCATCCGTATCATCGCCAACCAGAACACTCTGCAAATGGCCACCGGCGATGCGGCCAGTTGGTTCATGATCAAGAAGACCACTCTGGGCTACGCAAAAACGGACGACCTGGGCTTCCTGGGCAATACCTTCCTGCACAAGGTGTATCTGGCGACCTATGTCTGCATCATCATTTTCGTGGTGCTGTCGATCCTGCTGTACAAGACCCGGTTTGGCCTGCGGCTGCGCTCCTGCGGTGAAAATCCCCAGGCGGCGGACTCCGTGGGTATCAACGTGTACAAGATGCGCTATGCCGGTACGACCATCTCCGGCGCGCTGGCCGGCATGGGCGGCTTTGTCTACGCCCTGACCACGGCCAACTGCACGGCCAACGGCGATGTGGCGGGCTTCGGTTTCCTGGCGCTGGCCGTTATGATCTTCGGTAACTGGAAGCCGCTGAACATCGCCGGGGCGTCGCTGCTGTTCGGCCTGTTCAAGTGTATCGCCGCGGCGTACTCCAGCCTGGATATCAACGGCGACGGCGTGTATTGGCTGGCGGAGATCGGCATCAGCTCCCACGTGTACCGTATGCTGCCGTACCTGATCACGCTGATCGTGCTGGCATTTACCTCCAAGAAATCCCGCGCACCCAAAGCCGAGGGTATCCCCTACGACAAGGGTCAGCGCTAAGAAAAGCATAAAAAGAAGCACCCTCGCGGGTGCTTCTTTTTTGCGCTGTTTTACATGGATTTTACAAAAGATGGCCTGCGAACTTGACATTTATACCGTACAATGTAGATGGACAATAAGGTGACATCTGAGAAAATGTAAAGTTGAGGGAAAGAAAATGGATATTTTTCATGCGCTGACCATGCTGGGCGGGCTGTGCCTGTTTCTGTTCGGCATGAATTTCATGGGCCAGGCGTTGGAGCGCCGGGCCGGCGGTAAGCTGCGGACGCTGCTGGATAAAATGACCGGCAGCGTGGGTGCCGGTTTTCTGACCGGACTGGGCATCACCGCCATCATTCAGAGCTCATCGGCCACCACCGTCATGGTGGTGGGCTTCGTGAACTCCGGGCTGATGACCCTGCGGCAGGCTATCAATGTTATCATGGGCGCCAACGTGGGCACCACGGTGACGGCCTGGCTGCTGAGCCTGGTGGGGATCGACGGCGGCAGCATGTGGCTGCAGCTGCTGAAGCCCACCGCCTTTACGCCGGTGCTGGCGCTGATCGGCATCATTTTCTATATGTTCTGCAAGGACAGCCGGAAAAAGGAGACTGGCTCCATTCTGCTTGGCTTTGCCACGCTGATGTTCGGCATGGACACCATGAGCGCCGCGGTGGCGGGGCTGAAGGACGTGCCGGGGTTTGCAGAGCTGTTTTTGGCCTTTACAAACCCGCTGCTGGGTGTGCTGGTGGGTGCGGTGCTGACGGCGATCATCCAGTCGTCCTCCGCCTCGGTGGGTATTTTGCAGGCGCTGGCCTCTACCGGCCAGGTCAGCTACGCCGCCGCGGTGCCCATTATCATGGGCCAGAACATCGGTACCTGCGTCACGGCGCTGATCTCCTGCGTCGGCACCAACAAAAACGCCAAGCGGGCGGCCGTGGTGCATCTGATGTTCAATGTGATCGGCGTGGCGGTGCTGCTGACGGTGTTCTGCATCGTCAAGGCCATCTTTGCCCCGGTACTGCTGAACAATGCGGCGTCTATGGCGGGTATCGCTGTGGCCCACTCGGTGTTCAATATCCTGTGTACGGCCATACTGCTGCCCTGCGGCGACCTGCTGGAGAAGCTGGCTATCCGTCTGGTGCCGGATAAGGCCCACGCGGCCGATAAAACGGTGGAGCTGGACCAGCGCCTGCTGACCACACCGGCCGTGGCGCTGGAGCGCTGCCGGGTCGTCACCTGCGAGATGGCGGAGGCTGCCGTGCGGGCGCTGCAAAACGCCCTGCGGAGCTTTGACCACTACACCGAAGCGCTGGCCTCCGCCATCCGGGAGGATGAGAGCCGCTGCGACCACTACGAGGACGTGCTGGGCACCTATCTGGTAAAGCTCAGCGCCCAGAAGCTGGGTGAGCAGGAGAGCGAGGAGTCCGCGGAGCTGCTGAAGGCCATCGGCGATTTTGAGCGTATCTCCGACCATGCGGTGAACGTGCTGGAGTCGGCGGAGGAGCTGCGGGAGAAGGGGCTGGCCTTCAGCGACGAGGCGAAGCGGGAGCTGAGCGTGCTGTCCGCCGCGGTCAACGATATCCTCATGCGGGCGCTGGACGCTTTCCGGCAGCAGGATGTGACCGCCGCCCGGCAGGTGGAGCCGCTGGAGCAGGTCATCGACGATCTGAAGGAGCAGCTGCGTACCCGACATATCCTGCGGATGCAGCAAGGCCAGTGCAGCATCGAGGCAGGCTTTGTCTGGTCCGACCTGCTGACGGATCTGGAGCGTACCTCGGACCACTGCTCCAATATCGCCGGGTGCGTGATCGACGCCGCCCACCACGACCTGAATATGCATGCCACGCTGGATGCGGCGCGGCGCCGGGACCCGGACTTCCGGGAGCAGTACCAACGCTGCGCGGCGAAATATCAGGTGTAAACAAAAGAAGTCCCTCCCGCCGGGAGGGACTTCTTCTTATGCGCTTACAGCCCGCGGGAGGCTCGCTCCCGCGCCTCGGCCTCCGCCCGCTGGCGGCAGACCTCCACCCAGTCGGGCAGCTTGTCCAGCTCGGCGGCAAAGGCTGCCAGTTCGTCGGGAATGACGATCTTCTGGGGACAGACAGCGGCGCAGGCGCCGCAGCCCAGACAGGCGTGAGGCCACTTGTTCGCGGGCACCGCGTCCAGCTGCATCTTGATGGTGCTGCCGCTGCCGGTGCGGAGCTGGTTGTACTTGTGCAGTAGATCCGGGATATCCAACTGCTGGGGACAACCGTCACAGCAGTAGCGGCAGGCAGTGCAGGGGATGGAATTCTTCATCTTATCCGCCGCAGCAAAGAGGATCGCCTCCTCAGCGGGGGAGAGGGGGTTAAGGCGCTCAAAGGTGGCCACGTTATCCGCCATCTGCGCCATGTCGGACATACCGGAGAGGACCATGTGGACGTTATCCAGTCCCTGGAGCCAGCGGAAGCCGAAGGAGGCGATGCTGGCGTTGGGGCGAAGGGCGTGGAGCTGCTGTTCACTGTCGGCATCCAGGGCGGCCAGCTTGCCGCCGCGGACCGGCTCCATGACCCAGACGGGGATATGGTGCTTTTCCAGCAGCTCGTATTTCTCCCTGGCCCGCTGGATGGTCCAGTCCAGATAGTTCAGCTGGATCTGACAGAACTCCATCTCCTTGCCATAGCGCTCCAGAAAAGCGGTGAGGCAGGGAAGGTCCGCGTGGGTGGAGAAGCCCAGGTGCTTGATACGGCCCAGACGCTTCTGTTCCACAAAGTAGTCGATGATGCCCCACTTGGGGTCGGTGTAGATATCCACGTCGTTTTCATAGACGTTGTGCAGCAGGTAGAAATCGAAGTAGTCCACCTGACACTTCTCCAGCTGCTGGGCAAAGGTGTCCGCCGGGTCCGGGTCGCAGGTGAGCGTATGGCCGGGGTATTTGGTGGCCAGGTAAAAGCTGTCCCGGGGATGCTTTTTCAGGCAGCGGCCTACCACCGTCTCGGACAGATTTTGCATATAGGCCCAGGCGGTGTCGAAATAATTGACGCCGTGGGCCAGCGCATAGTCCACCATCGCCTGGGTGGTGTCCTCGTCGATGGCGCCGTCCGCCGTGGTGGGCAGACGCATGGTGCCGAAGCCCAGCAGGGACAGATGCAGGTCCTGAAAATCACGATAGATCATGGCATTGCCCTCCTTTTTTGTGGTGCTATTTTACCGCGAAAAATGCCGGAGCGCAAGAGTGGAATTGGCCGTGCAGTACGCCTGCGCCGCCGCTGCACCCGGAAGAGGGCCTGCGGCGTGATGGAGACGGTCCTGGGCGACAGACTGCACCAGCTGAAATGCGGGCTGGAGATGACCTTCTGAAAAACAGACCACCCCCGGCTCCTCGCCGGGGGTGGTTTTGCTTGCTCAGGGCAGCAGTGTTTTCTCCAGGAAGTCGTAAACGGCCTCGGCGGTCTGGTGGACGGAGTCCAGCAGGACGTATTCGTCGCTGCTGTGATAGTTCTCGCCGTCGGCGCCGAAGATGATGGCCGGCGCGCCCAGCCGTGTGCCAAGATAGTTGAAATCGCCGATGCTGGCGAAGTAGGAGATGGTGGGTTCCTTGCCGGTGACCTTGCGGATGGACTCCAGCAGGGAGACGGTCATGGGTTCGTCCTGCGGGACGGTGTAGGGCATGAAGCCCCGGGAACCCTCAGACGGTGCTTCGCGGAAGCAGATCTCATACCGCCCGGTGATACCGGCGCGCTGCACGGCCTTTTCGATCTCGCGGACGATGGTGTCCGGGCTCTCGCCCACCACGATGTGCCAGAACAGGCGGAGCACGGCGAAGTCCGGCACGCTGCACGCGCCGCCGTCGGCGCTGATGCCTACCACGCAGCAGGTGCCCTTGCCCAGGTGCGGATCCTCAACATAGTCCACCTGCTCCAGGGCCTGCGCCACCTTGGCGGCGTCCAGCAGAGCGCTGTGGCCCTTTTCCGGGTTGGCCGCATGGGCGGACTTTCCGTAGAAGCGGATCTCCAGACCATAGCCGCCCCGGGCGCCCAGGCAGACGTCGGGGAAGGGCTTGCCGTCAAAGCCGGCGCTTGGCTCGGTGATGATGGAGAAGTCCACGTCAGAGAGATAGCCGTCCTCGATGAGGGCATTGGTGCCCAGGCCGTAGGGGCCCTCCTCGTCAGAGACCAGCGCCAGCTTGATCTTCCCGGCGAAGGTCTTGTGGGCGGCGGCGAAGCGAGCAGCCGTGACCATCAGCGCGGCGCAGCCGGATTTCATGTCCAGCGCGCCCACACCATAGAGCCTGTCGCCGTCCAGCTCGCCGTAGGGATCGCGGGTCCAACCGCCGCACAGCTGCACGGTGTCCAGATGGCCGTTCAGGCAGATGACCGGTCCGGGTCTGCCGCCGTCGATAACGGCGATGACATTTTTTCCATGGAAATCTGTGACCTTGGCATCGTGGTATTCGTGCAGCTGGGCGGGCAGTTCCTGCCGGCACAGCCAGTCTCTGGCAAAGGCCATGATCTCGTCCTCGTGGAAATACGCACTCTTAATGGCGGTGAGCTGCTGCAAAAGTGCTGTGACCTCAGCTTTTTCTATCATCAGTATGATTGCTCCTTTCTGCTGTGGGGCCGGAAATATGCGCTTTCTCCGTACAGTATAGCGGGCAGGCGTTTAACGCCTGTTGGTCCGGGCGTTTTTCACTTATTGCTCCACGCGCCACAGTGCGCCGAAGTACCACGCACCCATGCCGTCGGACACCACGCCGGTCACGTCGCCGCGCAGGGCGTAGGCCTGCTCCTTCTCATACAGCGGTATCACGTTGGCCATGTCCAGCAGCAGCCACTCCGCATCCTTCAAATAGGCGTCCCGCGCCTCGGCGGAGGTGCTGGCCGCCGCCACCCGCATCAGAATGTTATAGGCGTTCATGTAGATCAGCGCGTAGTTCCGCATGTCGCCGCTGCGCCACAGGTCCAGATAGGCTGATGCATCGTTGTACAGCGCGTCCAGCTCCGTCAGGGCCAGGGTGAACGCGCCGCTGCTGAGCAGCTGCTGATACGTCTCCGCATCCTCACCCTGCAGGGTCACGCTCAGTCCCAGTTTTTCCTGCCACACCTTCTGCAGCCGCTGGGCCAGTGCCGTCTGCGCCGGCGTATTCCGGTACAGCAGCGTCACCGTCCCCAGGCTTATCAGCGCCTCCGGCCGCCGCAGGCCCGCCTGCGTCATCAGCTCCAGCGCCTGACCGCACCGGTCCGTGTAGGTATCCGCCTCGCAGTCGATCACCGCGCCGTTGACCGCCCGGAACTCCTCGCCCCCGGCGGTGCGTATGCCGTGAGGCACCAGCCCCTCCGCGGCGGCATAGTCCGCGCCCAGAGCGCCGGCCGCCGCATCCCGGTCGATGACCAGACTCATGGCCTGCCGCAGCTCCGTCCGGTCCATGTTGGTAGCCATCTGGTTGATGAGCAGCACGCCCACGGTGCTGCTGCCGCCGTAGGTACCGTCCTCTCCTGCCGCGCCGATGACCGCGTCCGCGGTGCCCGCGTCCTTGGCGGCCTCCGCCGCGCTCTTGAACCGGATCTCGATCCGGTCCGCGCGCACCTGCCGCGCGTTATAGTGGTCCTCCTGCTTCACCAGCGTGGCGAAGAGACTGTCGCTCCAGTCGCCGGTGCGGCGGTACGGCCCGTTGCCCACGAACCACGTCCGGCTGGCGCTCCAGCCCTCACCGCCTTCCACAGCCTTCTGCTGCACCGGCATGGTGGCCGCCGCTGTGCACACCGCGTCCACAAAGTACGGGCACATCGTGCTCAGCGTCACCACGAAGGTGTGCTCGTTCTCGGCGTATACGCCCAGCGCCTCCGGGTCGCCCGCGTGGGCGTCCTCATAGCCCGCCACCATGGACAGGATCTCCGCCTCCGGGCTGTCCGTCTCCGGCGATACCAGCCGCCGCCAGGCGTACACGAAATCCGCCGCCGTCACGTCGCTGCCGTCGGACCACTTGCCGTCGCTTCGCAGGTGGAACGTGTACGTCTGCGTGCCGTCCTCGTTGTCCGTGCAGTCGTAGGTGTGGGCCGCTGCGGGCACCGCGCCCTCCGCCGTCCAGCGGTACAGGTTGTCGAACAGGTGCAGCACCAGGGTGCGCTCCGCCGGTGTGGCGGCATAGGCCGGGTCCACCGTGGACACGCTGCCGGTCATCACCACCGACGCGGTGCTCTCGCCGCTGCGGCCGCGGCCGCAGCCGGCCAGCAGCGCCGTCATCATACACAGGCACAGCAGCATGGCCGCGCCCCGCTTCCATCGCTTCATAGGACTTCCTCCGGGAATAGACTTTTCCCCATTATATATGCTTTTGCGTCAAAAGTAAAGCCGCCCTCCGGGCGGCCTCACTTTGTTTACAATTACTCCGCGATCAGCAGCTGGGCGATCTGCACGGCGTTGGTGGCCGCGCCTTTGCGTACCTGGTCGCCGCAGCACCAGATGTTCAGCCCGTTGTCGCTGGTCAGGTCGTCCCGGATACGACCCACGAACACCAGGTCCTGGTCGCTGGTCTCCAGCGGCATGGGATAGCGCTTGTTGGCCAGGTCGTCCACCAGCCGGCAGCCGGGGGCGGCGGCGATCAGCTCCCGGGCGCGCTCCACACTGATCTTCTCCTTGGTCCGCACCACGATGGACACGCTGTGGCTCCGCACCACAGGAACGCGGACGCAGGTGCAGCTGACCTTCAGCTCCGGCAGGTGCATGATCTTCCGGCCCTCGTTCTGCATCTTCATCTCCTCGGAGGTATAGCCCTCAAAGGCCTCGCCGCCGATCTGGGGGATAACGTTATAGGCGATCTGGTACTGGAATACCTTGGGCTCCACCGGCTTACCCTCCCGCAGCAGCTCCACCTCGTCCATCAGTTCGATGGGGCCGCCGGCGCCGGCGCCGGACACCGCCTGGTAGCTGCTGGCCACGATGCTCTCGATGGGGCTGTCGTGGTTCAGGGCGTTGATGGCCACCAGCGAAACGATGGTGGTGCAGTTGGGGTTGGAGATGATGCCCTTGTGCTTCTTCACGTCCTCCGGATTGATCTCCGGCACGATCAGGGGCACATCCGGGTCCATGCGGAAGGCGCTGGAGTTATCCACGAACACCGCGCCCGCCTTGACGATGGCCGGGGCGAACTGCTTGGCGATATCGTTCTCCGCCGCGCCCAGCACGATGTCCATGCCCTTGAAGGCCTCGTCACAGGCCAGCTCCACGGGGAGGTCGTGGCCCTTCCAGTGGATGGCCTGTCCCACAGACCGGGCTGACGCCAGCAGGTGCAGCTCCTCGATGGGGAAATCGCGCTCGGCCAGTACCTTCATCATCTCGCGGCCCACCGCGCCGGTGGCACCTAGAATAGCAACTTTATACTTTTTCATATGATGTACTCCTCTTCTCGATCTCGAATAAGCGGTGTATCCTGCGTTCAGATGCGGCGCATCGACTTTGTGTACGGCAAGCAGCTGCGGCGAAGTATGGGCGCAGGAGACGCACTTTATTTTACAAAACTGTTGTACAGCACCCGGATAGCTTTCTCAAAGTCGGCGCTGTCCACGCCCACGATGATGTTCAGCTCTTCTGGCCCCTGGGTGATCATGCGGATATTGATGCCGTTTTCGCCCAGCTTGGCGAAGATCTTGCCGGAGGAACCGGGCTGGAAGGCCATCTTCCGGCCCACGGCCGCCACCACGGCCATACCGTCGGTAACGTGCAGGCTGTCGGGCTTGATCTCCTTCTCCATGTCGCCCAGTGCCTGATACAGATACGGCGCGGCCTTGGCCGCCTCCACCACCAGCGATACCGAGTCGATACCGGAGGGGATGTACTCCACGTTGATGTGATAGCGCTCCAATATCTCCAGCACCCGGCGGATAACGCCCAGCTCCGAGGACATTCCGTTCTTGGTCATGGTGATGACGGAAAAGCCCTTCTTTCCAGCGATGCCGGTGATCATGCTGCTCTCCCGCAGCTCCGCCGCCGTGTCGTCGAAGGCCTCCCGTATCATGGTGCCCGGGTGCTCCGGCTGGTTGGTGTTGCGGATGTTCAGGGGGATGTTCTTCTCCCGCACCGGGGAGACGGTGCCCTCGTGCAGCACCTGCGCGCCGATATAGCTCAACTCACGCAGCTCGGCGTAGGTAATGCGCTCGATGGGCCGCGGGTCGGGTACGATCTTGGGGTCGGCCATCAGGAAGCCGGACACGTCCGTCCAGTTCTCATACACGTCGGCGTCCAGCGCCGCCGCCGCCAGCGCACCGGTGATGTCGCTGCCACCCCGGCTGAAGGTGTGGATGCTGCCGTCCGGCAGCACGCCGTAGAAGCCGGGAATGACCACCTTCCGCCCGCTGGCCGCATGGATCAGAGCCTGATAGCTGGCCTCCTGGTCCACCGTGCCGTCCATGCGGAAGTGCAGCCACAGGCTGCTGTCCAGAAAGTCAAAGCCCAGGCAGTCGGCCATGATCCGGGCGGCGAAATACTCGCCCCGGCTCACCAGCTCATCGGCGGAGATGCCCTTGTCCATCTTGGCGCGCAGGGCGTCGAATTCCGCCTCCAGCGGCGTGGACAGGCCCAGCTCGTCCCGAATCTCCAGATACCGGCTGCGTACCATATCGAATATACCGTCGCAGCTGACGCCGTACTGCAGGTGGGCGTGGCACAGATACAGCAGGTCCGTGATCTTGTGATCGTCCTTGAACCGCTTACCGGCGGCGCTGACCACCACCACCCGGCGAGCGGGGTCTGCCTCCACGATGGAGCCTACTTTTTCCAGCTGGTGGGCGTCCGCCATGGACGACCCGCCGAATTTCAACACTTTCAACATAGTCCTTGCCTCTTTCGCTTTGGTTATTGTGTGCAGGGTTTTTCATGCGCGACAAAAAAATATTTTATGTCCATGAGAGAAAAACACTTGCTTTTTTGATGGGGACAGTGTATCATAGCCATATCAGAAATGCAAGACCCAATTTCAAAAGTTTTTCCGGAGGCTTTTTTACCATGATCTACCACAGCACAAGAAACGAGCAGCTCACCGCTTCCTCCACCCACGCGGTGCTTCAGGGCATCGCCCCGGACGGCGGCCTGTACATCTGCGACCCGGCGGCCCTGCGCTTCGACTGGCGCGCTGCCCTGGAAAAGGACACCCTCTCCATGGCGGCGGATATCCTCCATGCCCTGCTGCCGGACTTTCCGGACATGGACCGGCTGGTCCGCGACAGCTACGCCGGCAAGTTCCCCACGTCCGACCTGACACCCCTGACCCCCGTGGCGGATAAATACGTGCTGGAGCTGTACCATGGCCCCACCTCCGCCTTCAAGGATGTGGCCCTCAGCGTCCTGCCCCGCCTCATCGTAGCGGCGGCCAAGGCCGAGGGCATGAAGGGCGACGTGGTCATCCTGACGGCCACCTCCGGCGACACCGGCAAGGCGGCCATGGAGGGCTTCCACGATGTGCCCGGCACCCGCATCACCGTGTTCTACCCCTACGGCGGCGTCTCCGCCGTTCAGCAGGCCCAGATGGCCACCCAGGAGGGCGCCAACGTCCGCGTCTGCGCCGTCCGCGGCAACTTCGACGACGCCCAGACCGGCGTGAAGGAAATCTTCGCCGCCTGCAAGGGCAAGGACCTCCACGGCGCCATGCTCTCCTCCGCCAACTCCATCAATATCGGCCGTCTGGCCCCCCAGGTGGTCTATTACTTCCGCGCCTACGGCGATCTGGTGAAGTCCGGCCGCATCCGGCTGGGCGACGTGGTGGACTACACCGTCCCCACCGGCAACTTCGGCGACATTCTGGCCGGCTATTTTGCCAGGCAGATGGGCCTGCCTGTGGGCCGCCTGATTTGCGCCAGCAACGCCAACGACGTGCTAACCGAGTTCCTGACCACCGGCCGCTACGACAAGCGCCGCCCCTTCTACAAGACCACCTCCCCCTCCATGGATATCCTGGTGTCCAGCAATCTGGAGCGCCTGCTCTATCTGGTCAGCCAGGATGCCAGCTGCGTGGAGCGCCTGATGCGGGAGCTGAACACCCAGGGCTGGTATCAGGTCAGCGGCTGGATGCTGGAGCAGCTCCGTGCCGTCTTCGGCTGCGGCTGCTGCGACGATGCCGGCGCGGCGGAGGTCATCGGCCGGGTGTGGCGCGAGCACAAATACCTCTGCGACCCCCATACCGCCGTGGCCTGGGCCGTGGCGGAGAAACACACCCGCGAGGGCGTTCCCATGGTGGTCCTGTCCACCGCCTCGCCCTACAAGTTCCCCGCCGCCGTGCTGCACGCCCTGGGCGAGGCATCCGGTGACGATGAGTTCGCCATGATGGAGCAGCTCCACGCCCTCACCGGCATGGACATCCCCAAAAATCTCCGCGGCCTTGAGGGCCGCCCCGTCCTCCACACCGACGTCATCGACAAGGACGCCATGCTGGACTATGTGCTGTCCGACGTGCTGAAATAAAAGAAAGGAACCGTTCCCTATGAATATCGTTTGTTTGGACATGGAGGGCGTCCTCGTCCCCGAGATCTGGATTGCCTTTGCCGAGGAAAGCGGCATTCCCGAGCTGCGCCGCACCACTCGAGATGAGCCGGATTATGACAAACTCATGCGCTGGCGCATCGATCTGCTGCGGCAGCGCGGCCTGAAGCTCAGCGCTATTCAGGAGACCATCTCCCGCATCGACCCCCTGCCCGGCGCCAAGGACTTCCTGGACGCGCTGCGTAAGGATACCCAGGTGGTCATCCTCAGCGACACCTTCGACCAGTTCGCCATGCCCCTCATGGCCAAGCTGGGCTATCCCACCCTGCTGTGCAACACCCTCGAGGTGGACGGCGAGGGCTACATCACCCGCCACCTTATGCGCTGTGAACACTCCAAGCTCACCACCGTCAAGGCCCTTCAGTCTATCGGCTACGACACCATCGCCAGCGGCGACAGCTATAACGATTTGGAGATGATCCTCCACAGCAAGGCCGGCTTTCTCTTCCGCGGTCCCGACAAGATCAAGCAGGACTACCCCGACCTGCCCGCCTTCGAGGATTACGGCGATCTGCTGGCCGCCATCCGCGCCGCCCTGTAACAGCGGTGCTGCGGTGAAAGACAAAGCAAAAACCGGCGCCCCCCGGCGCCGGTTTTTGCTTTGTGAAAGGAGGGGGTAAAATCACATCTGGACGCGGTTCTCGCGGGTCCAGCTGGTGATGCCCAGGTTGGGATAGCGGCGGCGCAGCTCGTCCAGCTTGCCTTCGGTGTCGCCCAGTGCGGCGATGCTGTTGATGGCCGCCACATCGGCGGCGTTCATGGCGTGTGCCTCATCGGCGCCGCAGGACGCGCAGTGATAGCGCTTGGTCGCCTCGGAAAACGTAACATCGGTGCTGCCGCAGACGGCGCAGCGGGTGGTCTTGGATACGATAGCCATAATGTATTACCTCCATATTCTTGTTTCGTTTCGTTGTCCTTATACTACCACAAAAGTTTTCAGTTGTAAAACGCATAATTGTATTTGCAAGTATGAGAAAAAGTATGATATAATAGCGACAGCGACTGTACAGGAGGTCCCGCCATGAGCGTATCCAAATACCAGATGTTCCTCAAGACCGTGGAGTGCGGCAGCTTCTCCCGGGCGGCGGAGGAGCTGAACTTCACCCAGTCCGGCGTCAGCCACGCCGTCCAGGCGCTGGAGGACGAGCTGGGAATCACGCTGCTCAGCCGCAACCGCGGCGGCGTGGTGCTGACGGCCGACGGCCGCGCGCTGCTGCCCCGGGTCGAGGCCCTCTGCGCCGCCCACCATGCCCTCATGCAGTCCGCGGCGGACCTGAAGGGCCTGGACGCCGGCCTGGTCAAGGTGGCCACCTTCTCCAGCGTCTCTGCACAGTGGCTCCCCTCCATCCTCAAAAGCTTCGGCGACGTCTACCCCAACATCGAGTTCGAGGTGGTGGACGCCGATTTCTACGGCCAGACCGAGGAGTGGATCCTCCAAGGCAAGGTGGACTGCGGCTTCCTGCGCCTGCCCTCAGCCAAATCCCTCTGCGCCCACCCCCTGTACCGGGATGAGCTGCTGGTGGTCGTCCCCTGCGGCCACCCGTTGGCGGACGCGGCGGCCTTCCCCCTGTCGGCCCTGTCCGCCGAGCCCTTCATCCGGCTGGAGGAGGGCCGCGACTACGAGCTCACCGCCGCCCTGGACGCCATGGGCGTTCACCCCAATGTAAAATACACCGCCCGCGAAGACCGCACCATCCTGGCCATGGTGTCCAAGGGCCTGGGCATCAGCCTCCTGCCGGAGCTGATGGTCCGCCGCAGCCCCTATCCCGTGGCCGCCTGCCACGCCCCCGAGCGCTTCTACCGCAATATCGGCATCGCCGTCAAGGATGAAAAGGCCCAGTCCGCCTCCACCCGCCGCTTCGTGGACTACGTCCGCCGCTGGGTGGCCGAAAACGGCGAGGACTGACCTCCCACGCCTTCCACCTGGGAGCGGATGAGGTGTCGCCGCGCAGCGGCGTAAAACTCCCTCGTCCCCGCCGCAGCAGAGGGCGTGCTGAAATTCGAGATCATGGCCGGCTGACACGAGGCCGGAGCAGCAAAAGCAGAGAGCGAAACGCTCCCTGCTTTTATTGTTGCTGCGCTTGCATACTCGGCGAAATAGAGGTCAGCCGGGCATCAAAGCCCTTGCCGCAATACTCGTTCACCTTGCCAAAAAACGATTGATGATACCCAGCAGCATTAGCATATCGCTTCACATAAATTCCGAAAAAAGTGTTGTATTGTATCAAGCTATACAAATCCCTATTAGATTGCGGCGCGATCACCGAAGAAGAATTCCAAGCAAAGAAAGCTGAACTTCTTAAATAGCAGCAAAAACCGGGGAGCTTGCGCTCCCCGGTTGCTTTTTCCTTAATTTACTTGCCGAAGTAGCGGTTCAGCAGACCCTCGAAGGCCTTGCCGTGGCGGGCTTCGTCGCGGGCCATTTCATCGTCTCGCCGACGGGCAGGCCGCTTCGCGTCCTATGGGAACCTCGGTATGGCGCGGTTTTCCAGCGTTTCTCCCTTGCCACACGCCACATTTCATCACAAGTTTCTCTAAAAAAGTGCCACACGAAATGCCACACGATATGGAGGAACAAATGATGTCAAAGACAAACAATTCAGGCATGTATCAACTTGAAAATGGGAACTGGGGTTATCGCTTCACCTTGACCGAAAACGGCCACCGTCGGGACATCCGGCGGATAAAAGATAACGATGGAAATGTCTTCACCAGCAAAACAGCTGCCACAAGAGCCAGAAGCCTTGCTCTTGCCGATTATCTGGATGGCCAAAAGAAAAAGCAGATTAAGAGAAAGACTGTGCGGGAAATCTACCAAGAATACAGAGAAAAAGGAAGTTCAAGCAAAAAATATCCACTTTTTGAGTATCCACTTTTGGGGTTGGACGGGGCTTCACCGGCGGAAAAACTGCCACTTTTATGCCACCTTTCCCCTCTCCGGCACCGGCGGGACAGGCAAAAAAGAGGAGAGGGAATTTCCCTCTCCTCTTTCAAAAGGCCGGTGTTGGCGCGGTTTGCTTACTTCCCGAAGTAGCGGTTCAGCAGACCCTCGAAGGCCTTGCCGTGACAAGGATCATTCCTTCTCGAAGGCGTCCTTGCCCAGACCGCAGGTAGGGCAGACCCAATCCGCAGGGACCTTCTCCCAGGGGGTTCCGGGGGCGACGCCGTTCTCGGGATCGCCTACCGCGGGATCATAGACGTAGCCGCAGGGGCAAACATACTTATCCATGACAGTACCTTTTTCCACTCAATTAGAAGTAGCGCTTCAGCAGGCCCTCGAAGGCCTTGCCGTGGCGGGCCTCGTCGCGGGCCATTTCATGGACGGTGTCGTGGATGGCGTCCAGATTGTACTTCTTGGCCAGCTTAGCCAGCTCGAACTTGCCGGCGGTAGCGCCGTTCTCAGCGTCCACGCGCATCTGCAGGTTCTTCTTGGTGCTGTCGGTGATGACCTCGCCCAGCAGTTCGGCGAACTTGGCGGCGTGCTCGGCCTCCTCCAGGCCGGCCTTCTCCCAGTACAGGCCGATCTCGGGATAGCCCTCGCGGTGGGCCACACGGGCCATGGCCAGATACATACCCACCTCGGAGCACTCACCCTCGAAATTGGCGCGCAGACCGTCGATGATCTCCTTGCGGACATCCTCGGGGACATCGTCGCCAAAGACCTTGCCTACGCCCACGACGTGCTCGGCGGCCCAGGACTTCTCCTCAGACTGCAGCAGGAACTTGTCGCCGCTGACGTGGCAGACCGGGCACTCGGCGGGGGGAACATCACCCTCGTGAACATAACCGCAAACAGGACAGACCCACTTCTTCATAATCGTTACCTCCATAAATGTATTCATGTCGTTGTGTTTGTTATTTTGACGCCGCCGCAGCGGCATTTGTCAACTGGTTTTCTTCTCGGCCAGGCAGCCGTTGCAGCGGCCGTAGAACACGACGCCGCAGCTGTCCGGTTCCCCTACCTCCGACATATCCGGCAGCTCCACCGGGATCGGCGGCAGGTCGATGACCGAGCCGCAGGTGCGGCAGACGAAGTGCCCGTGGGGGGCGGTGTTGCCGTCGTAGCGATCCTCGCCGTCCACACAGCCGATGACCTGCACCGCGCCCTCCGCCCGGAACCGCGCCAGATTGCGGTATACCGTGGCCAGGGACAAGTCCGGTATTTTCGGCTTCAGCTGGCTGTACCCCCCCTCCGCCGATGGGTGGCAGGTGGTGGAACGCAGGCATTGCAGTATGGCTTCCCGCTTGGGGCTGTGCCGTGTGGTGTTCATTGGCTGCGCTCCTTTCTTGTTGCTAACAATTATCGTTTGCATCAGTATAGTAGCACACCCGTTTGGATTTGTAAAGAGGTTTTTTGCATTTTTCCAAAAAAATTTTCCAGTGCCTGTTAGCCTCCCCTATCGGTGCGGAAAATATGCAAAGGAGCCCGGTACGCTGTGCGTACCGGGCTCCTCATTTCAATTTACTCGGCCTCGGCCAGCGCCTTAGCCTCGGCAATAGCCTTCTCCTGCGCCGCGGCGGGGCAATCCTCGTAGCGGACGAAGTTGAAGGTGAACGTACCACGGGACTGGGTCATGGATCGCAGATCGATGGCGTAGCTCATCATCTCGGCCATGGGGACCTCAGCCTCCAGCACCTGCTCGCCGTCACCGGTGGGGTTCATGCCCATCACGCGGCCGCGGCGCTTATTCAGATCGCCCATCACATCGCCCAGATAGCTGTCGGGGATGGTGACCTTCAGCTCACCAATGGGCTCCATCAGCACGGGCTTGGCCTCGGGCAGCGCGGCCTTGAAGGCCAGGTTGGCAGCCAGCTTGAACGCGATTTCGGAGGAGTCAACGGGGTGGTAGGAGCCATCCACCAGGGTGGCCTTCAGGAACACCACGGGATAGCCGGC
>UMGV01040804.1_pt1 | contig 20961 bp, 29 predicted proteins | sample 1965361 | NCBI WGS metagenome assembly UMGV01 (sample SAMEA4836081, study PRJEB28245) | human gut metagenome | biome: gut microbiome; material: fecal sample | place: Denmark | collected 2008
TCTTCTTTTCCTCCTTACTTGACCAGCTCGGGCTTCTGAGCGGCATGCTCATGCTGCTCGCCGGCGTAAATGTGCAGACGCTTCAGGGAGTCCTTGGTGACGATGTTGCGGGGCATCATGCCGCGAACGGCCACGCGCATGGCCAGCTCGGGCTTGTCCTGCATCAGGATGCGGTACTTGGTCTCCTTCAGACCGCCCACCCAACCGGAGTGGGTGCGGTAGTACTTCTGCTCCATCTTGTTGCCGGTCAGGACGGCCTTGCCGGCGTTGATGACGATGACGTTGTCGCCGCAGTCGGCGTGGGGGGTATAGGTGACTTTGCCCTTGCCGCGCAGCAGGTCGGCGACGATGACGGCGGTCTTGCCCAGGGGCTTGCCGGCGGCATCCACGACGTACCACTTGCGCTCAATGTTGGCCTTGTTTGCCATGAAAGTGGACATGGTGATTTTCCTCCAATTTATATAATGTATTGCTTTACTTTTCCGTGCGTCCTTGCTACAATCGGGACGGAGAAAGCGCGTGACCGCGCAAGGATATTTATAACACAGGCGCGGCGGGATGTCAACGACAAATTGATTTATGACAGATACATCTTGCGTTTTCTCTTGATTTCTCTTGGAAACTCTCGTTTTCTTGGAACGCAATTTCGGTTTTGCTATAGGAGGGCTGAGCGTGCAGCATATTTTGGGGTTGGTCCGCCGCTGTGTGGAGGATTACGATATGATCTCGGCGGGGGAGACGGTGGCCGTGGGCGTGTCCGGCGGCAAGGACAGTCTGCTGACGCTGACGGCGTTGGCCCGGCTGCAGGAGTTCTATCCCAAGCCGTTCCGGGTGGAGGCCATCACCCTGGAGACCGGGATGCCGAACATGGATTTCAGCTCCGTGGCGGACTACTGCGAGAAGCTGAACGTGCCGTATACCCGCATCGCTGTGCCGGTGTACGACATCGTGTTCAACGAGCGGAAAGAGAAAAACCCCTGCTCCCTGTGCGCCAAGCTGCGGCGGGGCAGCCTGCATACAGCGCTGACGGAGCGGGGCATTCACAAGATCGCGTTGGGGCATCATTACGACGACGCGGTGGAGACGCTGCTGATGAACCTGGTGTTTGAGGGGCGCATCGGCTGCTTTCAGCCGGTGACGTACCTGGACCGCACCGGCATCACGCAGATACGGCCCTTACTGTACTGCCAGGAGACAGACATCCGCCGCATGGCGGCGAAGCTGGCGCTGCCGGTGGTGAAGAACACCTGCCCCATGGATGGCCACAGCCGCCGCCAGGAGGTAAAGGAGCTGCTGGCCGAGCTGGAGCAGCGCTACCCCGACCTGAAAAAGAAGCTGTTCGGCGCGGTGCAGCGCTACCCGCTGTACGGCTGGGACTTGCAGGAGCAGCAGCGCTGAATTAAATAAGTACCCACTTTACCAGCAGCAGAAGCCCCAGGCCCGGCACGCCCAGCACGCCGATGGTGAGGGCGTTGAACAGGTTCAGACCCAGGGAGATGCCGGTAACGGCGGCGGTGGCGTTCAGCAGCCACAGTGCGCCGAAGCCCAGGGCGCTGTTCAGCATCACCCGCAGCACCATTTTCAGCGGCTTGCGAAGCAGCGCGGCGCAGGCCACCGCTAAAAACAGCAGCACCAGGCCCAGCGCACATTTTTCTATGACGGACATACGTCTCCCTCCTTTATGGCCGCAGCGGCCACGGCGGCATCCTCTGCCCGCACCGGCACAGCGTGAGGAACACCGGAGGGGACATCCTCGCCGCTGCGGGCCTTGATGCGGCGCAGAAGGTAGTTGCTGCGGGCCTTCAGCGCGTTGATCTCGTAAATACAGGCGTCGATCAGGTCGGTGTCGCAGACGCAGTCAAAGCGGGTGTAGGCGTCCTTCAGGGCCTGATTGGTGCGCAGCAGCTCCTGCTGCATCTCGTGGATAATGGGATCGGAAGCATTTTTTCGAGCCATGGATGAGTCCTCCCTATCATAAGTAGTGTACGGATAGTTTGGACAAATATGACAGGAGTTAGTCACACAGGAGGAACAAAAATGGAGCGAGAAGCGTATATGGAGCGGGCGCTGGAGCTGGCCCGTGAGGCGGCGGAGCACGGCGAAGTGCCGGTGGGCTGCGTCATCGTGCATGGTGGCAAAATCATCGGACAGGGGCGAAACCAACGGGAGGAAAAGCAGGATGTCCGCTCCCACGCGGAGATGGAGGCAATGGCGGAGGCCTGTAAAACACTGGGCTCGTGGCGTTTGGAGGGGTGCGATCTGTACGTGACTTTGGAGCCGTGTCCCATGTGCGCGGGGGCGATCATCAACGCGCGGGTGGACCGGGTGTTCTACGGGGCGCGGGACGAGGCGATGGGCGCGTGCGGCGGCGTTTTGAACCTGTTTATGGAGGATTTTCCCTGCAAACCGCAGCTTTTTGGGAACATTTTGGAGGAGAAAAGCCGGGCGCTGCTGGGGGAATTCTTCCGGAAAATGCGGGAGGAAAAGGGCCGAAAGACCTGAAAAACCCTTGAAAAAATCTTGAAAAAACTGGAAATAATTTAAAAAAACGTGAAAAGGTTTTAGAGTTTTTTAATAATTCCATACGTATTTTTTTAATAAGCGGCGGGTATGATACATACATCAGCTACAAGAAACTTTTTTCATTTCATCTTCCTGCCATATCCGCGGAGGGCCGAACCGTCCTCCGCTTTATGGTGCCCATTTTTGGAAAGACTGCCCCCGTTCCGCTGAACGGGGGCTTTTTATTTTTGGCGAAGTGTGCTATAATCCGTGGTAGACCATCGAAGGGAGGCGGCCGCATGGCGCGAAGCCTGAAAGACAAGCTGTACCTGTCCGGCATGGACGGGCAGGCCGCCGCGCTGGCGCGGCAGTGGCACGTGGGCTATGAGATCACCGCCTTTTCCTACGCGCCCATGCTGGACGCGCCGGAGACGGCGGAGCGGGTGCGCCGGGACATGGCGGGCGTGGAACGCTTCTGGCTGCACGCCCCCTTTGCCGAGCTGTCGCCCTGCGCCATCGATCCGCTGGTGCGGCAGGTGGTGGAAAAGCGCCTTTTGCAGGCGGCGGAGACGGCGTCCTCCCTGGGCGTGACGCGGATGGTGTGCCACGGCGGCTTCATCCCCCACGTGTACTTCCCGGAGTGGTACGTGGAGCAGTCGGTGCTGTTTTGGCGGGCGCTGCTGGACAAGCTGCCAAAGGGCATGACGCTGGCGCTGGAGAACGTGATGGAGTCCTCGCCGGAGACACTGGTGCAGATCGCGGCGGGGGTGGATGATCCCCGGCTGAGCCTGTGCCTGGACGTGGGCCACGCCAACACCTGCGTCAGCACCACGCCGCCGCTGGACTGGGTCGCGCCTATGTCCCCGTGGCTGCGCCACGTACACCTGCACAACAACGAGGGCGACACCGACCTGCACCAGCCGCTGGGGGAGGGGAGCATCCCCATGGAGGCGGTGCTGGACGCGGTGCTGCGGGAAGCGCCGGAGGCCACCTTTACCATTGAAAATCAGGACTGCCTGCCATCGCTTGTATGGCTGGCGGAGAAAGGCTATATCGAGGAGCACACATGACAGAGCAGGAGCTGCAAGCGTACATACAGGCCATCGCCCCGGCGGACGGGGCGGCCATGACCGCCGCGGAGAAACGGCAGGCGGCGCTGGCCAAGCCTCCCGGCAGCCTGGGAGCGCTGGAGACCATCTCCATCCGGCTGGCGGGCATCACCGGGCAGTTGTGCCCCGTTATGAACAAGTGCCGGGTGACGGTGTTCGCCGCCGACAACGGCGTGGTGGACGAGGGCGTGTCCTGCGCGCCCCGCGCTGTCACGCGGCAGCAGGCGGTGAATATGACCCGCCGCGTGACGGGTATGTCCTCCATGGCCGCCTGCTTCGGCGACGAGGTGACGGTGGTGGACGTGGGCATGGCCCAAGACCCCCGCTGCGCCGCCATTTTAGACCGGCACATCCGCCGCACCACCGGCAACATCGCCCGGGAGGACGCCATGACCCGCCAGCAGGTGCTGGACGCGCTGTCGGCGGGCACGGAGCAGGCCGCGCTGGCGGGGCGTGACGGCGTGACGGCGCTGGGCGTCGGCGAGATGGGCATCGGTAACACCACCACCTCCGCCGCCGTGCTGGCGGTGCTCACCGGGGCGGACATCGACACGGTGGCGGGCCGGGGCGGCGGATTGACGGACGAGGGCTTCGCCCGGAAGAAGGCGGTGCTGCGTCAGGCCGTGACCCGGCGGCCTATTGACCGCCGGGACGTGCTGGACGTGCTGGCGGCGGTAGGCGGACTGGACATCGCCGCCATGACCGGCGCGTTTTTGGGCTGCGCCCATGCGCGTATCCCGGCGGCGGTGGACGGGCTGATCTCCGCCGTGGCGGCGCTGTGCGCCGTGCGTCTGTGCCCCGCGGCGGCGGACTATCTGTTCCTGTCCCACGACTCCTGCGAGCCGGGCTATCGCCTGGCGGCGGCGGAGCTGGGCATGACCCCCTGCCTGCGCCTTGGAATGCGGCTGGGGGAGGGCAGCGGCTGTCCGCTGCTGTTCCGGGTGCTGGAGGCCGCCTGCGGCGTGATGCGAGGTATGGCCACCTTCGCGGAGGCGGCTATACAGGACGACTATCTGGACGAAATACGGGCGGCGGACGCCTTTACGGTGGAGGGAGCATGAGAGCGTTGTTCATCGGCGGCGGCAAGAGCGGCAAGAGCACCGCCGCCCAAAAACTGGCGGCAGCGCTGGCCGATGGCGGCCCGCTGTACTACTGGGCCACCATGACCCCCCACGACGGGGAGGACGAGGAGCGCATCCAGCGCCACCGGGACGACCGGGCGGGCATGGGCTTCACCACGGTGGAGCGGAGCTTCAGCCTGCCGGACGGCCTGACGGCCATCGACCCGGCGGGGACGGTGCTGTTCGACAGCGTGACGGCCTGTCTGTCCGAGCAGATGTTCCCCTACGGCGGCGAAATGGACGAACGCGCCGGGGAGCGTGTGCTGGCGGAGCTGCTGACCGTCAGCCTGTATCCGGCTCATTTTATCGCCGTGTGCGACGACATCTGGCGGGGCGGCGAGGACTACCGTGACGGCACGGAGGTCTACGTCCGGGCGCTGGCCCATATCTGCCGGGGGCTGGCGGCGGAGTTCGACACGGTGTGCGAAATGGCCGGGGGACTGCCCCGGATGTGGAAGGGGGCGCTGTCCCGTGAGTGACTGGGTATACGGCTTTTTCATGGCCTGGGGGATGTTTTTGGCCATCCCCTGCCCGAAGAAGATATGGCGAGAGAGCGCCCGGCGAAAAATGCTGGCGTGTCTGCCGCTGGTGGGCTGCGTGGTGGGCGGCGTGTGGGTGCTGTGTGCCTGCCTTGTCCAGTGGCTGCCCGGCCCGCTGGCAGCGGCGCTGCTGGCCGCCGCGCCGTGGCTGGTGACGGGCTTTCTGCATCTGGACGGCTTCATGGACGTGTGTGACGCGGTGTTGAGCCGCCGGGATCTGGAGACACGGCGGCGGATACTGAAGGACTCCCACTGCGGCGCGTTCGCGGTGATCTGCATGGTGCTGCTGGCCATGGGCCAGTGGAGCGCGTTCCTGTCGGCCCGGTCGCTGTCCCTGTGGGGGCTGGCGCTGATCCCGGTGGCCAGCCGCTCCTGCGCGGCGCTGGCGGTGCTGACGCTGCGCCTGCTGGACAGCAGTCAGTACAGCGCCATGCAGCGGGGCGGCGGGCCGGTGTGGTTCGCGGCGGTATGCCTGGCGCTGTCGGCGGTGCTGCCGCTGTTGCTGGCGGGGAGCTTTGCCCCGGCCATGACGGCGGTGGGCTGCGCCCTGGCGGCGTGGTACGGATACCGGCAGCTGGACGGGATGTCCGGCGACGTGTCGGGCTTCGCCCTGACGGTGGGTGAGCTGTGGGGCGTGTTGACGCTGGCGGTTTGGAGGTAAGTATGGAATTGATCATCGGCGGCGCGTTCCAGGGAAAGCTGGAATACGCCATGGAGCGATATGGTTTGACGGACACGGACGTGTGCGACCTGGCGCTGGGCGCGCCTGTGCCGGGGAAGCGGTGCTACCGGCATTTGGAGGCGCTGAGCCGCCGGGAGGACGTAACGCCCTACCTGCCGCTTTTTCGGGACGCGGTGGTCATCACCCGTGAGGTGAACGGCGGCATCGTGCCCATGGACGGGCAGGAACGGGCTTGGCGGGAGCGCCACGGCGTGCTGGTGCAGCGGCTGGCCCGGGAGGCGGAGCATGTGACGCGGGTGCTGTGCGGATTGACGGAGGTGTTGAAATGAAGCTGACGCTGCTGCGGCACGGCGAGACCGAAGGAAGCCGCAACGGATTGTATTACGGGGCGGCCAATATCCCGGTGCTGCCCGAATCGCTGGAGGAACTGAAAAAACGGGCCGCCGCCGGGGTGTATCCCGCGGGAAAGCGGTACTACACCAGCGGGATGCTCCGGACGGAGCAGACGCTGCGGGCCATCTACGGCGACGTGCCCTTCACGGTGCTGCCGGGTCTGCGGGAGATGGATTTCGGCGATTTCGAGATGCGGCCCTACGACGGCGATCTGGAGCACGACCCATCGTTCCGGGCTTGGGCCCAGGACGCGGAGCACAACGTGTGTCCCCACGGCGAGAGCGCGCCTCAGGTGCTGGCGCGCAGCCTGGAGGCCATCGCGCCAGTGCTGGCATCGGGGGAGGACGCGGTGTGCGTCATCCACGGCGGCGTGACGTCGGGGCTGATGATGCGCTGGTTCGGCGGCACGCGGTATGACTACGATCCGCTGCCGGGGACAGGCTATCAGGTGACGGTGACGGGCGGCAAGCCTGTAAGCTATGAAAAAATACCGAAGGAGTAAAAGCTATGGAACATACCTATAAGACGAGACAGACCTGTTCCAGCCAGATCACGTTCCGGCTGGACGGCGACCGGGTGCATGACGTGCATTTCCGGGGCGGCTGTGACGGCAATCTGAAAGCCGTCAGCAAGCTGGTGGACGGCATGACGGTGGCGCAGATCGAGACGCTGCTGCGGGGGAATACCTGCGGGCCGCGGCCTACGTCCTGCGCCGACCAGCTGGCCATCGCCGTGCGGGAGGCCTACGAGCAGGAACAGCAGTGAGCGAGCGGGGGACGCCGTAAGGCGTCCCCCGCTGCTTTTGCGTCAGCGGATCAGCTTGCGGGAGGCGGCGTACTCGGCGTTGATGTCCGCCAGCTCCTTTTCGCCGTCGATATAGGGCTGGTAGATGGCGTCGATGCGCCCGCCGCCGGCGTTGCCGCAGCCATTGCAGCCGTCACAGGGCGAGCCGCAGGCGTTGAGACTGCGGCGGACGATCTCCTCCCGCTGGGCGCGGGTGGTGTCCTTGATCAGCAGGGAAAACATGGTGTCGCCTCCTATCCGGCCATGGAGAGCATATTCTCCAGGAAGATGCCGTAGCCCCGGGTGGGGTCGTTCAGCAGCACGTGGGTCACAGCGCCCACGATGCGGCCGTTTTGCAGGATGGGGCTGCCGCTCATGCCCTGCACGATGCCGCCGGTGGCGTCCAGCAGACGCTGGTCGGTGATGTGCAGGAGCATATTGCGGGTGGATGCGCCGTCGCCGTAGACGCGGACGATGTCCACCGTGTATTCCGCCGTGTCGTCACCGTGGACGGTGGCGAGAATGGTGGCGCGTCCCGTTTTGACCTGGCTGGGCGAGGCCACCGGCACGGGCGTCCCGCCGGTGAGGAAGCCGGCGTCCGCCACCGTGCCGAAGATGCCGCCGTCGCTGTTGACGGTGACGGTGCCTACGTCACGCTGGACGGAGAAGTCGCCCTTCAGCTCGCCGGGATCGCCCTTGACGCCCTTTTTCACCGCCTTGACCGTGGTCTCCATGATCGAGCCGGAGGACAGCGGCATGAGCTGGGCGGTGTCCACATCGGTGATGCCGTGGCCCAGCGCGCCGTACTGCCCTGTGGACGGGTCATAGTAGGTCAGCGTGCCGATGCCTGCCATACTGTCCCGTATCCATGCACCCAGCTGCCACGTGCCGCCGCTGTTCTGCACAGGGCAGGCGGTCATGGACAGCGTGCGCTGGCCGCGGTGTACCGTCAGCGCCAGCGGCTCGCCGCCGTTGGTTTGCAGCAGCGCCTGCACCTGCTCCGTGGAGGAGATGTGCCGGCCGCTCACGGCGGTGATGATGTCGCCCTCCCGCAGGCCGCACTGGCGGGCCGGACAATCACTGTTCTCCGTCAGGCCCACCACCAATACGCCGTCGGCAAAGAGCTTGATGCCCACTGCTTTCCCCAAGGGGATCACGGTCTTCTCCTCCGCGGGGGAGGCCAAAGCCTGCTGCCAGCACAGAGAGAGCGCGAATACGACGGCCAGCAGCCATCCGGCGCTGCGCCGTATTGTTGAGGTCTTGCGCGTTTCATACAAGCTACTCACCCCTCGTTTTCTTTTGTTTTGTCGCCGCGACAGCTTTACTTTGCGCAGAGGATGCCCAACACATGAAATGAAAAAGCAGGTCGAATTGGAAAATGGCGCGGTGGAGCGGAATTTGAGGGCTGGAAAAATCTTCCTGACCCTTTTGGCCCTTTTGGCGTCCTTTTAGAAAACACTACCCTTTTGGTCTGATTTTGGTTGACAAACACCGCGCACCCCTATATAATAGTACGGTACGATGTAAAGGAGCAACTCACATGACCATCCGCTTCGCCAACTGCACCTGTTGTTGTCCGTCCGCCTGTTGTACGGGCCTGGTGTGCTGCGCCCGGATGCGTCATGTATGTTCTGTCTGAGCAGTCCGAAGGGCTGCCTCGTCCCGCATGAGCAGGACGGCGGAGGGTGCGCGGCGCACCTCCTGCCGTCCTTTTGTATTTTTATTTCTGTCGGAGGAGATAATTATGACTTCCAACGCTGACATCGCCCGCTCCATGGCGGACACCATGACCCATTCCGTCGTGCCGCTGTACGGCAAACGGTTGCGCCTGCCGGACCGCAGCGCTATCATCGGCATCATCAAGGAGCTGCGGCGGCTGCTCTTTCCCGCTTATTTCGGTGACCCGCAGCTGATGGCCCTGCCGGCGGAGAACTACGCCGCGCTGCTGCTGGAGCGCATCGAGACAGCTCTCAGCACCCAGATCGCCCTGGCGCTGCCGGAGGACCAGTCCTTCGCCGCCGCCGCGCTGACCCACGAGATACTGGAGCAGCTGCCCCGCATCCAGCAGACGCTGATGACCGACATCGAGGCCACCTTCGACGGCGACCCCGCCGCCGCCGACAAGGAGGAGATCATCTTCGCCTACCCCGGTCTGTTCGCCATTTTCGTCTACCGCATCGCCCACGAGCTGTACCTGCGGCAGATCCCCATGATCCCCCGGATGATGACGGAATACGCCCACAGCCGCACCGGCATCGACATCAACCCCGGCGCGCAGATCGGCCCGTGGTTCTTCATCGACCACGGCACCGGCATCGTCATCGGCGAGACCACCGTGATCGGCAGCCACGTCAAGCTGTACCAGGGTGTGACGCTGGGCGCACTGTCCCCCAGGGCCGGCCATGCCAGCCTGCCGGGCAAGCGCCATCCCACCGTGTGCGACTATGTGACCATCTACTCCGGCGCGTCCATCCTGGGCGGCGAGACGGTCATCGGTGAGCACTCCGTGGTGGGCGGCAACGCCTTCCTCACAGGCTCGGTGGCCGACAACACCCGGGTGGTCATCGCCGCCCCGGAGACGGTGTTCAAAAACGCATAATATCCCTCACAGGACAGGACGGACGCGAAAGCGTCCGTCTTTTTGTCCACTTTTTGCTCCAAAAATTCGTCACAATGCCATGTGTCGCTGCGGGAAACTTTCCTTGCCACCGCCGCGCCGGTATACTATAATAAAATCAGCAATGTAAAGGAGGCGGCCTCATGGAACGCATCAGCAAGGAAAACTACTATCTGGACATCGCCGAAACGGTGCTGGAGCGGGCCACCTGCCTGCGCCGGGTGTACGGCGCGATCATCGTCAAGAACGATGAGATCATCTCCACCGGCTACAACGGCGCGCCCCGCGGCCGGAAAAACTGCGTGGACATGGGCTTCTGCACCCGGGAAGCCATGCAGGTTCCCCGGGGACAGCGGTACGAGCTGTGCCGCAGCGTCCACGCCGAGGCCAACGCCATTATCTCCGCCAGCCGCCGGGACATGGTGGGCAGCACCCTGTACCTGGTGGGCCGGGACGGTCAAACCGGCGCGCTGCTGGGCGACGCCACCAGCTGTGCCATGTGCCGCCGCCAGGTCATCAACGCCGGCATCACCCGGGTCATCATCCGCCGCACGGAGACGGAGTTCAAGGTGGTGGACGTGAACGACTGGGTGCATCAGGAGGATGACGTCCCCGCCCTGTGAGACTGTCCGGCCCGCGGGCCTGATGGAATATAACAACTGAACAAAGGAGAATGTGTGATGTTGAACGACTCTAAGATCGCTGCCTACACGGCGATCCTGCAGGAGGAGCTCCTGCTGGCCACCGGGTGTACAGAGCCCATCGCCGTCGCGTACTGTGCCGCAAAACTGCGCGAGGTGTTGGGCGGAAAACCGGAAAAAGTGCTGGCTGAGGTCAGCGGAAACATCCTGAAGAACGTGAAATCCGTGGTCGTCCCCAACACGGGCGGACGCCGCGGGATCGATGCCGCCATCGCCATGGGCATAGTGGCCGGCGACGCCGACGCGGAGCTTCAGGTTCTGGCCAGGGTGACGGAAAACGATGTGGCGGCCATCCAGAGCTATCTGGATGCCACGGACATCCGCGTCACCTGTCCCGAGACGCCCTGCCTGCTGGACATCAGGCTCACCGGCTGGCGGGGAGCGCACCATGCCTGCGTCCGGGTGGCCAACAACCACACGAACATCATCTACATTGAAAAGGACGGCCAGGTGCTGAAGGAGCTGCCCGTTACCGGCAACGCCGAGGACAACCTGCAGGACAAGTCCGTTCTCAACGTGAGGGACATCATCACATTCGCCGAAACTGTACCCATAGACGCCATCCTGCCCACGGTGGGACGGCAGATCGAAAAGAACACCGCCATCGCCGCCGAGGGCCTGCGAAACAGCTGGGGCTCCAACATCGGCTCGACGCTGCTGCAAACGTCTCAGGACTGGGAAACGCAGGCGCGGGCTTGGGCCGCCGCCGGGTCTGACGCCCGGATGAACGGCTGCGAGATGCCGGTGGTCATCGTCTCCGGCTCGGGCAATCAGGGCATCACCGCCTCCGTGCCCGTTTGGAAATACGGCAAGCTCATGGGCGCGGACGACGAGAGGATCCTCCGGGCCGTATGCCTCAGCGACCTGATCACCATCCACCAGAAGACCGGCATCGGCCGTCTCAGCGCCTACTGCGGCGCGGTGTCCGCCGGCGTAGGCGCGGGCTGCGGCGTGGCGTGGCTGCGGGGCGCGGACTACGAGACCATCTGCCACACGCTGGAAAACGCGGTGGCCATGATCTCCGGCTGCATCTGCGACGGCGCGAAGGCCAGCTGCGCCAGCAAGATCGCCATGGGCGTGAGCTGCGGGCTGCTGGGCTGCGACATGGCCTTTGACGGCAACAACTTCCAGCCCGGCCACGGCATCCTCGGCACGGACGTGGAGGACACCATCCGCCACGTGGGCGTTCTGGCCGCCCAGGGTATGCGGGAGACCGACCGCGTGATCCTGAAGATCATGACGGAATAAACGGAAAATTTCAGCCCCCGGCGAAAGCCGGGGGCTGCTGCTTTTATCCCTGCATCGAAGGTATTGACTCTTTGGAGCGGAATTCCTGCATGGAGGACTGGTACGTGTCCACCTTCCCTCCCCTGCCGAAGCCATGCCACAGCGACAGCGCGTCCTGATAGGGATAGACAGGCCGCAGCTGCCGGGCGTAGTTGCACCAGCCGTCCAGATACGTCCACTCGTCCGCCAGGCCGACGGCGTCGAAGATCAGATACGCCCGCCCGTTGGCGGCGCGGCGCGGCCAGGACCACACGGCGGTGACGGTTTCCCGGGTGGACTTGCCGAAAAAGCCCTGCGTGGTGGTGGCGGTCTGCTCCAGCTGGGAGAACGGCGCGGCCAGCGGCTGGCCGCTTCTGTCGCACAGCACCCGTCCGCCGCAATAGCCGCCCCGCGTCCAATCCTGGGGAGCGGAATACCACACGGGCCAGACCTCGATGCCCTGGGTGAAATCGGTCATTGCATCGCCGTTGACGGTGACATGCTGGATAAATACCGCCCGCTGGGGTGTTTCGTCCAGCACCACCGTCACATGGGTCACGGTACACACCGGCACGTCGTAGACGCGGTAGGTATACAGATACGAGCCATCGCTCTGCTTCTTCGCGCTGTCATATTTCCAGTTGCTGGGAAGCGCATCGTCGTACCACTTGTCGGTGGTCAGCTCCCGGTAGGTGTTCTTTCCCCACTCTGTATCCTCCTGGACGTAGACCTCCGCCGCGCCGTCCAGCGCCGCCACCTCGTCATCGGTCAGGTCGTTGAGCACGGTCTCCGGGAAGCCCAGCTCCAGCAGCTCCTGCCGGAGGGCTGTATCCTGGGGCGCGTCCTCCCGGGCCTGCCAGTCCGTGGGATAGCGCTGGCCCAGAAACGCGGCCAGCAGGATGGCCGCCAGCAGCAGCCCCAGGCTGCCCCACAGCACCGCCCAGCCCGGCAGGCGCACCGGCGCTGCCGTGATGACGTAGCCGGTGTCCGCCAGGGAGCGGGACAGCTTGGCCATGCTCCGCAGAATGACGATATAGATGACCAGCAGCGGCACGACCAGCAGCCATCCCTCCAGCCCGATATAGGCCAGGGGCAGCAGGAGGCCGTACAGCACCGCCATTGCCCCGGCAGCGGGCGCAGCGGGCTTCTCCGCCCCGGCACGGCGGGACACGCCCACCATGCCCCGCCACAGGCAGATATACAGCGCCAGCGTCACCAGCGCGGTGCAGTAGGCCAGGGTGTTGCCCAGCTCCACCGGCAAGGCCAGCAGCACATAGATCACGCCCCGGAGGAGCAGTGCCGCCAGCGCCAGCTTATAGCACCAGCCCAGGGGCTTATTCTCACGCCGCAGGGTGCGGAAACCCAGCACCAGCAGCACCGCGCCCAGCGCAGGCAGGATGTAGTCCAAATACAGGATATTCAGCGTGATGGTGGTCAGTCCCATGCCCCATAGGATCTGGCCCATGGCCATCTGCCACGGGTTCACCGCTCCGTCAGACGGCGGCGGCAGCGCCGCGGCGTCCTCCTGCAGCAGCTCGTCAAAGCGCAGGTCGTCAGTCATCCAGCTCACCCCCTAACTTTTGGCGCAGCCCTTGCCGCAGGCGGTACAGCCGCCCCTCCACCGCCCGCTCCGTCAGGCCCAGCTCGGCGGCCATTTGAGCGGTAGACTGGCAGTAGTAATATTTCCGATAGAACAGGTCGCGCTCCTGCACCGGCAGCGCCGCGATAACGGCCCGCAGCCGGGAGCGGCGCTCACGGCGCAGCAGCTCCTCCTCGGCGCTGTGGCCCTGGGCTTCCCCGTCCTCCAGCGGTGTGTCCGTTTGGCGCTGCCGCCGGGCGCGGTTCAGCGCGGCATTGCGGCTCAGCGCCGTCAGCCATCCGTTCAGGCTGCCCTTCCCGCCGTCAAAGCCCGCCGCGTTCTGCCATATCCGCAGGGAGATGTCCGCGAAGCACTCCTCCCGATCCCGCTCGTCCGGCAGAATGGGACGCAGAATATAGTGGATCAGCGGTCCGAACCGCCGCAGCAGCACCTGCAGCGCCGCCTCGTCGCCGCCGGCGACACGTTCCATCAGCTGCTTGTCGTCCACGCGCTCCCTCCTCTTCCGTTGTCTCTCTACCCTATCATACACCATTCCGCGCCAAAACCCACGAAAAATTTATAGCATCCGCCTCATTTTTGAGGCGGATGCTGTGAGGCGGTATATTCAGGAGCGGCTCAACTATGAAAACAGCCGGGTGATCATGGTGAACGGGATCTGGTCGGTATCGTAGCCATACGTTTTTCCATCAGGCCGCGTGAAGCGGAAGAACGGCCCTTCCGCCCAGCTGTTGGCCGGGTTTTCCAGGGGCACTTTCCAAATGTCCAGCACCATCCCGCTGCCGTAGTCAACGGTGATATACGGCGTCTCATCCGGCGCGCCGCCCAAGCGGCCCGCGCCGGACGAGGCGATAAGCCGCAGCAGGTCGCTGAGATCATCGGCGTCCGCCTCCGCCGCCGCGCCCGCCACCGTGACGGTGAACGCTCCCGTCCGGCGGGCGTATCGGGTGGCCTCGGTCAGGTCGGACACCCAACTGCGGTACTGGAAGAAGTAGCGGCAGCTCCAGGCGATGAGCGCGATCACGGCGGCCAGAATCGCCGCCGCGATGAGCAGCGGCCTGCGCAGCGTCCTTTCCTTTTTGCGGCCCGCACCGCCGCGGTCCACGGCATCGTATAGTCCCATGACGCACCTCCCTTTTTGATCTGTACTCTCAGTATACCAAATTTCCCCCCCTGTCCAGTCATTCTTTGCCGATAATGCACAAAAAACAAGACCTGCTCTCGCAGGTCTTGTTTTTGTCGTTCACTTACTCGGTCACGAAAGGCAGCAGAGCGATCTGACGGGCGCGCTTGATGGCCTCGGTCAGCTGACGCTGATGCATGGCGCAGGTGCCGGTGGTGCGGCGGGGCAGGATCTTGGAGCGCTCGGAGATAAAGCGGCGCAGCTTGGCGGCGTCCTTATAATCGATGCACTCGCACTTGTCAACACAGAACTGGCAAACCTTCTTACGACGCTTGCCGGCGCCGCGGGCGGGTCTATTTTCGCGTTCCATAGCCATGGAAGTATCCTCCTTTATAAAGTATCATGTGCGTTCCGCACATCAGAACGGCAGGTCGCCGTCCTCCTCATCGATCTCGGCAAAGCCGGAAGCACCGCCGCCCACAGCGGGAACGTAGCCGCCTGCGGGGGCGCTGTAGCCGCCACCGTAACTGCCGCTGCCGCTGTCTCCGCTGCTGTCGCGGCGGGAGTCGCCGAAATACACGTTGTCGGCGATGACCTCAGCACTGCGGCGCTTGTTGCCGTCCCGGTCCTGCCAGTCGCGGATCTGAAGCCGTCCTTCCACCACGGCCATGCGGCCCTTGGTGAAATACTTTGCAACAAATTCCGCGGTGGAGCGCCAGGCAACCACATCGATGAAATCCGTCTCCTTCTCGCCGGACTGGGACTTGAAATCACGGTCCACGGCCAAAGAGAAGCTGGTGACGGGCGTTCCGGACTGCGTTCTGCGCAGTTCGGGGTCGCGGGTCAGGCGACCCATGATGAAAATTTTGTTAAGCATGTTGCAATCCTTACTCGCCCTTGCAGACGATCATGGAACGCATGATACCCTCGGTAATGCCAAGGATACGATCCAGCTCCTTGGGGAACTCGGGAGCGCTGGTGAAGCTCATCAGCACATAGTAACCCTCGGTCTTGTAGTCGATGGCGTAAGCAAGACGGCGCTTGCCCCACTCGTCGACCACCACGTCGGTCGCGTTCTGCTCCACCAAAGCCTGGAACTTGGCCACAGTGGCGGCCACAGCCTCCTCACCCTGGGCAGGGTCGATGATGTAAACGACCTCGTAGTTGGCAGAAATTTTAGCCATACTTTTGCACCTCCTTTTGGACAAATGGCCCTCATTCTCGATGAGAGCAAGGATATGCCCGCAATACGCGAGCGTATATTATTATATAGATGCGGCGGGAAAAGTCAAGATTTTTTTGATTTTTTGCCTTGAAAAATTTTGAAAAACCTTGAAAAGTGTGATGCATTTTCCCAGCAAAAAGTTAGAAAAAACCTGAAAAGCCTCAACGGCTTTTCAGGTAGCTCTGAAAGGGCTTGCTTTTCGCCAGTATTTGCAGCAGCAGCGCGCCCAATCCGTAGCAGGCCACCACCTCGCCCAGCCCCACCGTGAGGGCGTTGAAGCCGTAGGCGGGCCAGAAGGCGGCGGACGTGCCGGCCTGCTCGTAGGCCAGCACCAGCCCCACCAGCACCGTGTTGGTCAGCACCGGGGGCAGCGGGGCAAGCCAGCGGTTTCTGCACCGGGCGGTCAGCAGGGCGGCCAGCAGCGTGGCGGCGCTGCCCACCACGATGTCCAGAATGCCGTAGGGGCTGAGCAGGTTGGTGATGAGGCAGCCCACGCCCAAGCCCCAGGCCGTCTCCGGCAGGAAGAAGGGCAGGACGCACAGCGCCTCGGCAAAGCGGCACTGGATCGGGCCGTAGGTGATGCCGAACACAGAGCCGAAGTAGCTCAGGACGGCGTAGGCCGCGCCGGTGAGGGCGGCGGCGGTGAGTTTTTTCGTGGTCAGGTTCACGGGGCGGTGTCCTCCGATGTCAGGATATACCAGCCGTCCGCGTAGGCGAAGCCGGCGGCGGTCATGGCATTATCCAGTATAGCACCGTTGTCAACCGGGTCGCCGTTGGAGTCCACCAGCCCGGCCTGCACGGCGTTTTCGGTGCGGGCGATGACATCCAGGGAATAGCCCTGGTAGTACAGCACCTCATCAGCATCGGACAGGGCGGCAGACAGTGCGTCCGCGCCCTCGGTCATGAAGCTCTGCTCCTTGCGGGACTCCACTGCCTTGTCCGTGTCGGCGGTGTTCAGCCCGTCGGGATCGCCCTCCGTGGGGGCGACGGAGGTGTAATAGTTCGTATCGGGAGGGGCGGCGCAGTCGTTGGAGGCGGCGTCCTGCGGGGCGCTTTGGCTGTGCAGCACCACGGGCAGGGCCGCGCCCACGATGGCCAAACAGGCCGCGGCGGCCAGCCAGTTGAGGCGGCGCTTCCGCGCCGGGGCGGCCTTATGCTGGGGCGTTTCGGCCACGCGGGCCATGATGCGGTCGGTGAGGTCGGCGGGCGGCAGCGCGTCGCTTGCCAGCGCTTCCCGAAGCAATTTATCCATGGGGTCAAAGGGCTGCTGCGTCACGGCTGCTCCCTCCTTTCGGTTTCTTCTGTTGGTAAGACGAGACCGGCATCGAAAAAGTTCCCGGCGGCCAGCACCTCCCGCAGCTTCGATTTGGCGCGGTTGATGCGGGATTTTACCGTGCCCTCGCTGACGTCCAGCGCACGAGCGATCTCGCCGTAGTCCAGCTCCTGCATGAAGCGCAGCAGCAGCACCTGACGGTGTTCCGGCGACAGCCTGTCCAGCGCCCGGCGCACCGCATCGCGGGTGTCGCTTCGCTCCGCCTGCTCCTGGGGCGACGGGCCGCCGTCCGGCAGCTCCAGATCATCCACATCGCCGGTGTCGCGGTGCTTCTTTTCCCGGCGGAGACAGTCGATGGCGGCGTTGCTCACCAGCCGGTAGAGCCAAGTGGAGAAGCGGCAGTCGCCCCGGAACTCCGGCAGCGCCCGCCATGCGGCCAAAAACGCCTCCTGGGCCACATCCTCCGCGCTGTCCGGCCCGCACATACGGGCGGCCAGGCGGTAGGCCGGGGTCTGATACGCTTCCACCAGTTGGCGGAAGGCCTCCGCGTCGCCCCGTGCGGCGCGGCAGATCAGGTCTTTTTCCTCCATCATCGCAAATCCCTCTTGACGCCGTCCGACACGCGGTACAGCTCCTCCAGCGTGGTCAGGCGGACGATCTGCTCCTTATAGTAATTGGCGTGGCTGACGCCCTTGAGATACCAGCAAAGCTGCTTGCGGGCCTCCAGCAGGGCGATGTGCTCGCCCTTGTCGGCCACCGCCAGCTCGATCTGCCGCACGGCGGTGTCCCAGCGCTCCGACAGGGGCGGCAAGGGCGGGATGGGTTCGCCCGCCAGGGCGGCCTGCGCCTGCTGAAAGAGCCAGGGGTTGCCGAAGCAGCCCCGGCCTATCATGGCCATGTCCGCGCCGGTGAAGTCCAGGATGCGGACGGCATCCTGGGGAGAGAACACGTCGCCGTTGGCGATGACGGGAATGGACACGGCCTGCTTCACCTGGCGGATGGTGGTCCAGTCCGCCTGACCGGCGTACATCTGCGTCCGGGTGCGGCCATGGACGGCGATGGCGCTGACACCTGCCTGCTCCAGCATTTTCGCCAGCTCCACGGCGTTGATGCTGCCCTTGTCCCAGCCGCGGCGCATCTTCACCGTCACCGGCACGGGGCTGGCCTTCACCACCGCCTCGGCGAGGCGGGCGGCCTTCTCCGGGTCTTTCATCAGGGCAGAGCCGTCGCCGTTGGCCACCACCTTGCCCACGGGGCAGCCCATGTTGATGTCGATGACCGCCGCGCCGGAGACCTCCGCCGCGATGACGGCGGCCTCGGCCATGCAGGTGATGTCGCTGCCGAAGATCTGTGCGGCGGCAGGGCGCTCGTTATCCGCCAGCTTCAAAAGGCCGCGGCTCTTTTTGTCCTGATAGCACAGGGCCTTGGCGCTGACCAGCTCAGTGCAGCTCATGTCCGCCCCCAGCTCGCGGCAGATCTGACGGAAGGCCAGGTCGGTGACGCCGGCCATAGGGGCGAGGTAGAGCTTGCCGGGGATGTTGACAGTTCCGATGTGCATAGGATGCTCCTTTGCTTTAATATCTGCGGGGGCTTTTCCGCGCCTGCGGGGGCGGGGGACGGATTCCCACGCCAGTGACATCGGTCACCGGCTCGGAATGACAGAAAATAACGTGCAGGCCATCGACCCTTGGCTCTCCCTCTGGGAGAGCTGTCACCGCAGGTGACTGAGAGGGCCTCGCAGCCTTTTTCAAATAACAAGATAGACTGGTCATTGTTCCCCCTCTCCGTCCTCGCTGCGCTTGGCCACCTCTCCCAAAGGGAGAGGCAAGGGGTGCAGCGGTGAAACGGCGGGCGGGCAAGGTCGTCCGCCCCTACGGAAGGTCTATCGGGGGTGAGTTCGCGTGACGGCTCTACCCACCTCCCTCGCAGAGGGAGGCTTTGGGATGTATTCTACCACAGAAAAACGGTATTGACAATCTGTTATAACTGTGTATACTGTATATATACAGTTAAACCAAGGAGGCGCTTATGCAGCTTTATATCGACAACCGCAGCGGCGCGCCCATCTACGACCAGATCTACTCCCAGATCAAAGACGCCATCGTGTCCGGGCAGGTGGCCGCCGGAGAGGCGCTGCCCAGCATCCGGGCGCTGGCCAAGGACCTGCGTATCAGCGTCATCACCACGAAGCGGGCCTATGACGAGCTGGAGCGGGAGGGGTTCATCGACACCCTGCCGGGCAAGGGCTGCTTTGTGGCGGAGCGCAGCGCGGAGCTGCTGCGGGAGGAAAGCCTGCGGAAAATCGAGGGGTATATGCAGGAGATACGGCGGCTGGCGGCGGCCTGCGGCCTGACGGAGGACGAATTGGCGGAGATATGGCGCGTGCAGAAGGAGGAAACAGAATGAACGCACTGGAGATACACGGACTGACGAAGAAGCGGGGCGAATTCGCCCTGCAGGGGCTGGAGCTGACGCTGCCCGCCGGGTGCATCATGGGGCTGATCGGCGAGAACGGCGCGGGCAAGTCCACCACCATACGGCTGATTTTGAACAGCCTGGGCCGGGACGGCGGAACGGTCGCCGTATACGGAAGGGATAACCGGGCCTTGACGGCGCTGGAGCGGGAGGACATCGGCGTGGTGCTGGATGAGGTGGGGCTGCCGGAGTACATGAACGCAGCATAGATCGGGCGGATGCTGGCGGGCATTTTCAGGCGGTGGCAGCCGGAGGTATACGAGGAGTATCTGCACCGGCTGGGACTGCCGGAGGATAAAGCCTTCAAGGACTACTCCCGGGGCATGAGGATGAAGTTGGGACTGGCGGCGGCGCTGAGCCATCAGCCGAGGCTGCTGCTGTTGGACGAGGCCACCAGCGGGCTTGACCCGGTGGTGCGGGACGACATACTGACCATCTTCGCCGACTTCACCCGGGACGAGGACCACGCGGTGCTGATCTCCAGCCATATCGTCAGCGATCTGGAGAAGATCTGCGACTACATCGCGTTCCTGCACAGGGGGCGGCTGCTGCTGTGCGAGGAAAAGGACCGGCTGACGGAGGAGTACGGCATCCTGCGGGGCGAGGCGGAGGGCCTCGACCCGGCGGCGGTGTGCGGACGCAGAAATACGCCCTACGGCACGGAGTATCTGGTGCGGCGCGGCGCCGTGCCGGCGGGGCTGGCGCTGGGACAGGTGAATATCGAGGATCTGTTCGTGTTCATGGCGAAGGAGGCGTGAAATGAGGGGATTGTTTTACAAAGAGGCACGAAGCCTGTGGCAGTACGGGAGGTCGTATATCCTGATGGTGGTCATTTTCTTCGCGCTGAGCATGGCCAACGGGACGCGGAGCGCCTCCGGCGTGATGTGGCTGCTGTATCCGGTGTTTTTGCTGGCGTCGCTGCCGGCGTCGCTGCTGAACGCCGATGAGAAGGACGGATGGATGATGTACTGCGACACGCTGCCGGTGACGCGGCGGCAGATCGTGACGGTGAAATACATCGCCTGCGCCGTGCTGGCGGCGGCGGTAACGCTGCTGGCCATGGCGGCGGCGGTGCTCCGCGGGCAGACAGACCCGCTGTACCGGGAGCAGGTGGTCTCCATGCTGCCGCTGATGCCGATGACGGGGCTGGCCGCGCCGGCGCTGTTGTTCCCGGCTATGTTCAAGTATGGCGCGGTCAAGGGACGGACGGTGTTTTTGGCCGTGTTGGTGCTGATGCTTGCAGGCTGTGCCGTGCTGATCCGCACCGGTGGGCCGGAGGGGCAGATGTGGTCGTTCCCGCTGGGGCTGGCCATCGGGCTGGCTATATTCGCCGCCAGCTGGGCGCTGTCGGTGCGGTGGTTCGAGCAGCGGGAGCTGTGAAAAAGCATAGGGCGGCAGGTCTCCCCTGCCGCCTGGACTTTGCCCGGATTTTGCGAAAAAGTCGAAAAAAGGGTGTTGACATTCGGAGGCAGGCTTGCTATAATGAACAGGCTTGAGTTCCACGACGAAAGCGCAACATGGCCAAGTAGTTCAGTTGGTAGAACGCCAGCCTGTC
>UMGV01047117.1_pt1 | contig 20877 bp, 15 predicted proteins | sample 1965361 | NCBI WGS metagenome assembly UMGV01 (sample SAMEA4836081, study PRJEB28245) | human gut metagenome | biome: gut microbiome; material: fecal sample | place: Denmark | collected 2008
TGCGTCCACGACTGAAAGAATTAAACGACAATCCCTAAATAATAAGCTATAGTTCAATAATTTGGATTTTATCCCTGGATTTCTGCTTCTACTGCAAAAATCCACGAAAATCCCCAAAATCCACCTAATAATTCACCCGACCTCAGAACAACATTGTCCACCTATTCAGCATGGCAAATCAAGTATATTTCAACAAACCACAGCGCCTCACTCAACTCATCGGCGCTAACATCTCTGTCATCGTTGCCGGTCGTCGAACTGGCAAAACCGATTCCATAGCTGCACCCTTCGTGCTTCGTAACATGCAGCGTATGCCTGGCTCTACAGGCGGTATCGTGGTACCGACCTTCAAGCATGGCTTGACGAACACCCTCCCGGGACTGTTGGCTGCATGGAAGCGATGGGGCTACATCCGTGGTGTTCACTATGTGATTGGACGCAAACCGCCGAAGACGTTTGCTCGCCCAATCACTGAGCCTGCTGACTATGAACATGTCGTATCTTTTTACAATGGTAGCTGTGCGGTCATCATCTCGCAGGACCGCCCGGGCTCTTCCAATTCACTCACGCTTTCGTGGTTGCTCATTGACGAGGCAAAGTTCATCGACTACAACAAGTTGAAGGATGAAACTCTGCCCGCCAATGGTGGCATCAAGTCGTACTTTGGCAAGCATTCTTGTAATCACTCAATCATGATCCTAAGTGATATGCCACAGACACAAAAGGGTTCGTGGTTCCTACATTACAAGGAGAAGATGGACACTGAGGTCATCAGTGCCATCGAAGCATTGGTATATGACATTTGGCGTCTCAAAGAGCGTATCAAACGAATCAAAGCTTCAGGTGAGAAGCCACCCCAAAGTTTGATTTATCAGTTGCGGCATAAAGACCGACAACTGAATCAGTTACGCTCTGTTGCGACATACTACAAGGAGTATTCTTCGATTGAGAATCTTCAGCTCCTTGGAGAGAATTACATTCGCCAAATGAAGCGTGATTTGACACCTTTGACATTCCAAACCTCTATCCTTTGTCAGAGGATCGGAATTGCCAAAGATGGTTTCTACTCGTCAATGAGAGAGCGACATAAGTATGATGCGTCCGATATGGACTACCTCGATAATGTCGCACACTCATTCTATGACGATGATGATGCCGTGGCTCCCTTGCTGGAGCAAGGCTTGGACTGTCGGGCAGATAAAGACCTTAATCCGCTCGCCCCGATTTGCATAGGTATGGACTACAATGCCAATATCAACTGGATTGTAGCCGGACAGCCTTCTGGTCGAAGGCTTAATGTGTTAAAATCTTTCTATGTCAAGTTCGAGCGAAAACTTCCGGCATTGATTGATGATTTTTGCACATACTATGCGCATCATCAAAACAAGACCGTCGTTTTCTACTACGATACTACAGCTCTTGGCTCGAACTATGCAGTCAATGACCAGGATTTCAGATGGGTTATCATCCATGAGTTTGAACGCCATGGCTGGACGGTCAATGACGTGTATGTCGGAAATCCTATGAGACATGATGAGAAGTACCTGCTCATCAACCAGGGTTTTGCCGGGAAGCAGCGGCTGATGCCGTTCTTCAACCGCCAAAACAATGATGATCTCATTCTCGCCATTCAAGCAGCTGGTGTTGAACGTGGCCGTAACGGTTTTCACAAGCAGAAAGCTGGTGAAAAGCTGCCTGAATCCGAAGAGAATCTCTTGCAGCATCGAACTGATGGTTCAGATGCTTTCGATACTCTCTATATCGGATGCGAGAAGTTCCCACAGGCTGATACTTCGTATGTCGCCGTGGATGTGAATGGGATTGTGTAGATGCTTCTTCGTTTTATCGTATTTCGTAAAACTCCATGATATCAAGCATCTTGAAAAGAATTCCATCAATGTCGCTGTGCCAACTTTGATGGAAGTGCCCATAACACCAATGGGTTATGGGGTGATTCTGATATTTGAGCGTGTCATAGATTTCATCCATCGTGGCACGCTCTCTTGTTAAATCATCAATGAGGGCATTATCATCATATGCATAACAGCAGAGTCCATTCTTGCTTTGCAATTCACAGAATGATGGAGCTGTATGTGTGATGACAAGATCGATAGCAACATTCTCATTGATAATTTCTAATGCCGCCCGCGAATAGACGGGGGCTTCATCGTTCCAATAATAGTTCTTTGAAAAGGCACCTGTTTCTACATGTCCTCTTTGCTTTTCAACATTATGAGCCCATGAGTCCTGCCGATACTTGCGGTCGATGGAGATGGCTCCTCCCACACAAAGGATGGTATGACCACATGCCTTCAAAATGGAATAGTCTGGAACCGCCATAAATCTCTTATGCATGAAAGCCCTGCCATCAAAATAAGCAGGGTTGTCATGATTGCCACGAATGAAGACAATCCAGTTATTGCATTCATTCATCCTTTTGGCATTGCGTTTCACTATATTGTCGTAATACCCTTTGTTCTCAAAACCAAAGCCGCAATCACCTGCTACGACAACCAAGGTGTCGCGCATCTGGTATTGTACACAGACTTTATTCACGAGCAAGTTGAAATCGCCGTGAATATCGCCTGAAACAATAATGCTTTTGGCTTCGGGAAAAGTGCATTCGTTCTTTGTCATCGTTTATTCTATAAATGCTTTCTGCAACAGTTCCATAAGCAGAGGGGCGTTCAAGCCACGCAATCCGGAACTTTTGAAAAAGTCCTGATTGGGCAGATCGCCAACTGTCTCCACGAAAGAAGTGACATCTTGCCTGAGTTTCTCTGGCAAGTCAAAATGTGCATTCTGTGGCAACATTGCAACAAGTCGGAAAATGTCCTTCTTGTGCTTCTCTATGTCACGGCTATCTACCTGCTCGCCACCGTTCTTCCTATCTAACATTTCGACATACGCTTTCGCCTTCAAACAGATGAGAGCTTCTGGGCTTGCGATGTGTATCTCATCAAGGTTCATGCTATGCTCAATGGTGAACGAATAGTAATCGTCATCCATGAGAATAGCAGAAAGGCTCGACAAGTCTTCTCCGACGCTGATAGGCTCAATATGAGCATCAGCAGGAAGATTCAGTATACCCGTGTTACGCGCAAACAATTCTATCTGCTTGGGGTAGCTCTTGTCCTGTGGATTCATGAATCTGTAGTATTCGTGCCTGTGTTCGTTCTCGCCACGACTTCTGCTTTCGTAGTTGCCTTCCTTTATGAAATCCCACAAACGCATGCCAAAATCTGGCGTGAGTGCTTCTACCACAAGGACAAGGTCAAGGTCCTTGGTGGCACGGGGATTCATCTCCAGCTCTTCCTCAAGCAGATTACAGGCTGCACCGCCTATCAATACATATTTATCTTTGTCTTCGCTGAAATATTCTCTCCAGCGCACGAGTCCGTTTACCATTGTATTTCTTCAATTAAAGTGTCACATTCTATTTGTATTCTCTCATCATTGCTGTCCTTCATCGCCAGATAGAGAGAGAGTCTGTCGACAAACTGGCCATTCGCCAATACAACCGGGTTGTACTTCCATACTTCCACCTTCATATCTCCATACTGCTTGTTGAGAAGACTGCCGTTTTCCTTTGCAGATGCCTTGCTGATGGCTACGACTGAAGCTGCGGGCTCAGCAAGCATGGTGTAATGTCCCATGGCTGTCTCGCCAGAAGACAGGCTGCCATCTATCGCTTCATCGGTATAGACTATACGCTCCACCGGTGAAGACATCATCAGATGGGCTTTCTCCCACAATGCCTTGCCTTCCAATACAAACTGTACTTGCTTCTCCTTTCCTCCAGTAAGTTCCACAAGATTGTTTGCTACAAGCCATTTCAAAGCTACATTAATGGTCGGATAAGACATGCCCGTCATTTCTGCAATCTTTGCCGTACTCATGCCATTGAGAGTTGCTGCCTGAAGATGATAGAGCACCAACAATTGAGCTGTCGGTGACATCGTCTCGGGAATCTCCTTTTTCGCACTCTTGATATCGCGCAAAACCATCATCATGCTTGGAATAAATATGATCTTTCCTGGCACGATGAAGTTTACCATGGCTCGAGTGAGTCGGGTAAGATTGTATGACTCTATCCCCTCCAGTACAAACACAACAGGGCGTCTTAGTACCTCAGCAATCTTTGTCTGATGCTTTGATAGCTGCATGGGTGAACAGTCTTCAATGGCATTGGGAATGGCAAGTGTTATAAGCTCCCCTAATATCGTTATGTCACGAAAGCCGTAACCGCCACTTATGAGCAACGGAAGCTGCGCAATATCCGCTCTGGCAGTGGCTGTCGCTGGTATCTTACTCCCTATAAATTCTGTAAGATATTGGAGGGCGGGATTTATATTATGTTTCATTCTGCACATTATATCGTAAGTAATATTTTGTGCAAAAGTAACAATAATATCCAAAATAACAATGATTTTACATGCGAATTTTTCTGTTCAATTCTGTTTTTAACATTTAAAGGCTGATGATTCAATGGTGCAGTTCTTCATTGATTCTCTTGCACCTGTCATCCGTGAGTGTATCGGCTATCACATCTGCGATGGTTCATGGGCGATAGTGACTACTCCCATGCCGGGAAGCAAAGGCTGATGCCGTTCTTCAACCGCCAAAACAATGATGATCTCATTCTCGCTATTCAAGCAGCTGGCGTTGAACGTGGCCGTAACGGTTTTCACAAGCAGAAAGCTGGTGAAAAGCTGCCCGAATCCGAAGAGAATCTCTTACAGCATCGAACTGATGGTTCAGATGCTTTCGATACTCTCTGTATCGGATGCGAGAAATTCCCACAGGCTGATACTTCGTATGTCGCCGTGGATGTTAATGGCATCGTGTAATTTGCTCAGGTCACAATAATTGCGTATCTTTGCACCCGTTTTATTTGCACTGCCAAAAGGGTCGTGAGCATCTGACTATAGTTATTCTGATGTGGTTGGTTTCCTCGCGCTTTTCTGGACACCGCAAATGATAGTCGATGCTGCTGCCGTGAGGCAGTGTTAATATGTAAGAAAGGATGCCCCACTGTGAAGTTCGGCATCTTTTTTTACGCTCTCTTGCAAAAATTATTCTTTGATGTTCAATTCTTTTGGACAGCCAAAAACAGCATTTGCAGCGTGCAAAATTGCAAATTCGTACATTTTTGCTTAAATTCTCAGAAAACAGAAGGCAAAATGTGTTGATTCTCAAAATAAATTCGTAATTTTGCACTTATAATTTGCGTGCGCGCGAACTTTAGTTAGAGCAAAGCGAGCACTCCGACAAACAGACCACAAATGACGTAACAGTCAAACAACATACAAAGATATAAAAACTCCCTTGTGGATGTGCATAAAGGGTTGGTCCCCTGTCGGTACATTCACTTGGGAGTTCTTTTTTTATATACGGATATGTTCTATATTGAATGGGATAAATCAATAGAAAACGGAATCGTCTTGACTCTTAATGCAAGTCAGACGTCTCTAAACATATCCCCTCGTCCTGTATTCCACGAAGAATTAGAGAACCTTGGATTGGACAAATATTGGAAATTTCCTCATTCTGCGAAGCCTTTAATGTGGGCTTGTGGAAGAGATTATTATTATGATGGCATCCTAGCATTATCTGTAAAAGGAGGAAATATCTTTGATTCTCCAGAGCTTGTTTTTACACCTGGCGCAGAATCATTGGAGCTTTCTCCTATTAACATCTCGGCCATTATAAAAAAGAATGCAAATAGCCTGTATCTATTGGAGTACGAAGCTATTAAGTTCATTTCCGACATCTACAAATCACACAAACAGTCCAAAAACACAGAGAAGGAATCCGTAAATTTTGAGGGGATAGCAAAGAATCTCGAAAAGAAGAACAACCAAAAATACACAGTTGTTCGAGAAGATTGCGAAAGCTTTGACATCATGCCAGCAGAACAGGCTGCTGATGCTGGTCAATCTGTAGTTTACAATTCTCATATTGATAAATTTATATCTTCATTCTCAGGAGGTAAAGACAGTCAAGTCGTTTTAGATCTTGTTTCAAGAGTTATACCGCCTGACGAGTTTCTTGTAACATACTCCAATACAGGATATGAACTTCCTGCGTCTCTGGAGTTGTTTGAAGAAACCAAAAGGTTTTATCAAAATGAGCGTCCTGGCATGCAGTTTTACATGTTCAAGAATCATCAGGACATCATGTATTATTGGAACACCATCGGTGCCCCAAGTCGTATGCACCGCTGGTGTTGCGGCGTAATGAAGACGGCTCCTCTATATCGCAGTCTTAAAGAATTGTTAGGCAAAGGAAAGCAGCCTAATATTCTTGCATTTGAAGGAGTTCGTGGCGAGGAGAGCAATTCGCGAAGCTCATACGCAAGAGTCGGAGTTGCGGTTAAGCATAACAATGTTGTAAACGCACGCCCGATTTTTAAGTGGAATAATACTGAGGTATATTTGTATATTCTAAGTCACGGTTTGCCATTCAATGATGCATACCGTCAAGGTCTTGCGAGAGTAGGCTGCTCTTTATGTCCTTATTCATCGGATTGGTCTGAAATGATAGTAGGTAAAATCTACAAGAATTCAGTGAAGCCTTTTATTGACCACATCTATGATAAGACGGCTCTTCTTGGCATAACTTCCAATGATAAAAAACTAGAGTACATCAAGTCTGGAAACTGGAAATTGAGAGCAGGAGGCAAGACAAGTGATGCCGGCAAATCAAGGTTAGACATAATTACCTCGTCTCCTAACCTCAAAGCGGTTATGTCTTCTCCCAAGGAAGATTTCTTTGTGTGGATGAAGGTATTAGGCAAATTGCAGGTTGATAAAAAGGAGGATGGCTCTTATTTTGGTATTCTTAATTTTAGAAAGAATAACCATAGCTTCACACTCACACCAAACAAAGACAATTCAGCATTTACTGTTGTTTTTCATGATGTTGGTAATGACATCATGTTACAAAGTTACATTAAGAGAGTATTGTACAAATCTACTTATTGCATTCATTGTGAAGCTTGTGAAGTAGAATGTCCAACAGGTGCTCTTTCTGTAACCAACGGCGTAAATATTGATTCACAAAAGTGCATTCATTGTTTGTCTTGTATTGAGTTCAAAGACAGAGGATGCGTAATGGCTAATTCTATAAACATTTCCGAAGGATCTAAAAGTAACAATAAAATGAAAACATCAGGAATTGACAAATATTCAACATTCGGCCTTAGAGTATGGTGGCTTGAAAGATTTTTTGAAAACACAGAACATTATTTTGAGGGCGAATCAGAACATGGACTTGGCCCCAAGATGGTTCCTGCAGCAATCAATTGGTTTAGAGATGCAGAGATACTTGATAGACAGGACAAGGTCATCTCTGAACTGGGAGGTCTTCTGAAATCAAAATACGAGAGCGACCAAAAGACCGTTTGGGAAATCATTTGGATTAACCTCTATTGTAATTCTCAAGTTGTCAATTTCTACGTTGACCATGTTAATTTCGGTCGCCAGTATCAGAAAAAAGAAATACTTGCAATGATGACAGACGAATTCCCTTCGGTTGCAGAAGCAACGCTCAACAATCCTTTGGGTGCACTCTGCAATATGTTTGGTATAACAGAGTCATCTGTTCTTGGAGACGACATGAAGCAGGGTATTATTGAAGCTAAAGGAAAAAGTGTAAAGTCTATCATGCGTGAAGAAGACGAATACATTAAGACACCGGTTGTGGCTTATTTCCTTTACAAATATGCAGAAACAAACAAAAGATACAATCTTAGAGTCTCTGAGTTGTTTGATTCTGCCAACAAGGGTACCATCGAAAAAATGTTTGGCATGAATAGGCAAGATTTTGAAGATGCTCTTCGTTCATTAAGCAATAACCCAAATGATATTTTGGAAGCAAATTTGGTTATGGGACTTGACAATATTATCCTAAACGAAAAGCTTTCATCAATAGAAGTCCTCAAATCCTTACTGTAACCTATTATGAAATACTCTGATTTTATTTCATTACAAGAATATTTTCATCCTGTTTTCAATTTGCAGGATGAAGCAGAGGGATATTGGAAACAATTTATCCCAAACATGCAATTCAATAACATGCTTCAAACCGTTATTGAATCAGTACGAACCGCTGACCCCAAAAAGCGTAAGAGTATATGGATTCAAGGAACGTTTGGTACAGGTAAAAGTCACGCGGGTTCTGTAGTCAAACACCTTTTGTGTGACCCTGTTGCTGATACATCAGATTATATCCAGCAACATCTTGTCTACTATACGCAGCTGACTTCTTCTTTGAATGCTTTGAGGAAGAATAAGACATTCCTTCCGATTGTTCTAAAAGGATCTGAAGGTATTTACAATTCTAGGACATTTACACTGAAGTTGGAGAAAGCAGTAAAAGCAACTTTAGCAGAAAAAGGTATTACAGTAGCAGTTCCTTCTCAATTTGAAAGATATATATCGCACATAGAGACTAAACATGCCATCAACTGGGATGAAATTATTGCAAACGATGAGTATTTAAGTTCGACGGTTGCATCTAAGAATGACATCCTAAAAAAACTCCATTCGAATGATGTCGATTTTATGGGAGAACTGGAGGATGCCTTAAACAAGCAAGATATTGATGTGCTGTCAAGCGATGAAAAAAGCCTTTCTAAATGGCTCTCTGAAGTTACATCCGAACTCCAAAAAGCGAAGAAGGCTGATGGTATTATAATTTTCTGGGATGAGTTCACTTCAATCATGGACTCAATTTCCTCAGGTCTTACAAACCAGCTTCAAAATATTGCAGAATTAAGTGAGAAAAATGAAATTTTCCTATATCTAATCAGCCATCGTACACCGGCCATGTACAATGACAAATCTGATGATATAACGAAAATGAAAGACCGTTTCCATATTATTCAGTATGGAATGGAAGTCATGACTACCTACCACATCATGGCTGCGACAATTAAAAAGTTAGACACTGCTATTTACGAAAAGGAAAGTAAACAGTCTGCTTCTAAGTTAGATTCACTGATAAAGAGACTTATCAGCAATGATTCTAGTCAGGCTGCTTCGGATATTACCAAACTTTATCCAATGCACCCCTATACAGCTTACCTGTCAACGTTTGTCGCAAGAAATATCGGTTCAGCAAACAGAAGTGTATTTAACTTTTTGTATGATGACGAAAAGGGATTTGCACGCTTCATCAACTCAGATTCCTATGAGAAGAAAGAGCTTCTTACAGCCGACAAACTATGGGATTTCTTTTATGACTCATTTGATAGTGACCAGGCAAAATATGGAATTATCTTAGAAAGGTATCTTAACCATCAAAGAGTCGTAAATGAGCAAGGTGAAGGATACCTAAGAGTTTTTGAGGGAATATTATTGCTGAATGCAATGACTAATATTCTCTCTCGTAACGACGAGGACGCTCAGCAAAACGTTCTTCCTACAGCAACAAACATCAAAGCTCTTTTTGAAGGAGAAGCTATAGAAAATCAAGTTGATACTATCTTGGACTTTATTGACAAAAATCAGATTGTCAATAAGGATCCAATGGGTAATTTTATCATCGAATTTTCTGCTCTTCCTGCTACTGAAATTGCTGAGCAGGTAAGAAAGCAACAGGGTATTTACTCAAAAGCACTTGAGGTACTACATTATTCAAGCAAGAAAGAGTCTGAATTATTAAACACACTGTCAAGTACTCTTCATGCAGCAGAAGTAGAGATTTTTGAATGTGGTGAATTTTCCGAGGATGCATTAAGAGGTCGTTTGCTTACAAAAACATATAAGACCAAATACTCTCTTCATATTGCTGCATTTGTCGCAAAAGAGGAAGCAGATAAGCTTCAAGCACAAGTTACAATTAAGAAACTTGCTTCAGACATTTCTTGTCAGAACATCATTTTTGTTCTTGTGGGTGAAGTGCTTGGTACTGAAAGACACAGCAAGTTCATTGATTATGTGGCAAGAGCACAGGTTGCCGCAAAACACCAGCTTACAGACCAGGTAAAAAGCCACAATGATAATGCTGACAAGATTGTTGCTGAGTGGGTATCCAAAATGAAATCAAATCTTGTTTCTGTATTTTTCAGATCATCCGAACCCGCACAAGACGTTTTGCAGACAACTTATAGGTACATTAATAACCAAATCGCTCCTGTAATTTTCTCTTCAGGTATCGATAGTTCCAAAGTTCTTCGTGGTATGAAAGAAAATCTTTGGAAAGTCGCTACATCAAAGAAAGTTGCTGAGGTATTCCTGCTTGGACTAAACCGCGATGATGCAGAAGATAGATTAAATGGAGAGCGTGTTTCTGTAAAAGCAATCTTAAAAGATGACAATGACCAATACATAGTTGACACCGATCTTGTTATCAAAGACAATGCGGATGACAACAATCTTTTGGTCAAGGTGCAGCACAAGGTTGACTCTTTGCTTGAATCTGTACAGCAAAGAGTCTCAGCTACTTTTAACATTGCTGCAGAGCTTGAGCCTCTTATAGAACCTACGTTCGGTGTTTACCCAAATGTGCTTAACTATGCGCTGATGGGATGTGTTATGAGAAAATACATCAATGTATTATATCATGCAGATTTGGGCCAGCCAATGACAGGTGATAATATTCGTGATTTGATAGACAATATGTTTGGCTATTGGACAAGTGATTCTAAAGGTCTATCAAAACTGGAACCAAAGGTAAAAGTAAGATTTGGCTCTAAGGAAGAGAAGCAATTGAAAGATGCCATCGTTAATATCTTTAATCTTTCTTCTTTAGGAGATGAATCATCTTTGTCAAGTCTAACATCTGTAAAGTTCTTGATGAATGGCAAATATATCAATAAGTTTGCAAAATATCCGCTTTGGGGTCTTTTGTATGCAGACATCGAGGAGAAATACAAGGAGAAATTTAGATTACTATTCCGCATAATCTCATCTGCAGAATCTAAGATGGATGACATCGCAAGGGCTCTAAAAGCAATTAAAGACGATGCATTCAAACTTTCTCTTATAGCTTCAAAGCAAGAGAATTATGCATCGGGCTTTAAGAATTTCATATTGTCACTTGAAGAAGGAAAGTCAGCCATTGATAAATTTGACGAATTCCTTTCTTTCCTAACTGCTAATCTCCAAGGAGAAAGAGCAGAATGGACGGAAGACAATGTCGAAAAGAATCTGTTGAGATGGGTTTTGCGACAATCTGCCGCATCTAAACAGCCTACAAATAACACCACATCGTATTCCTCAGTAGAAAATGATGACGATGACACGCCATCTGTCGTTTCTGAAGGTCCTAGTAATACTCCATGGGATAATGGTCAATCTAAGGCGGAAGTCATTAAAGGTCGCATATTAACAAGCCAGAAGGATACTACTGCACTAAAATATATTCTAATGACTATTGCCGATGAGTGCCCTAATGCTCTCGACATAATTGACAAACAAATATAATGCAAGCAATTACCCATTTCTGTTCTTTTGAAGAACTTATAAATGCAATTAAAGAAGATAAGGCAACCAAGGATATAACTTCACGTCGTTATCCTATTCGCCTTATCCTTTTGGATAGTTTTGACACTTTCCGAAAGCTTGTGTTTGAACTATCTTCTAATCATGGTGTTGATGTTTATGATATAGAAGATATGTTGCGTGGCGACGATTTATGGATCACATCTGATGAACTTGATGCAAAAATCAAGTCATTCCAGAATGATACTATTATCGCGCCTTTCTCCGAAATTGTGCGTTTTTACAAACACGAACAATTCAATGCATTCTTTCATTCAATCATAATTCAGAATGAGAATGACATAGCCACGACAAGCCGTAGAATATATCTTCCTCTGGTGGGTATTGATGTAAGATTCAATAATTTCATCAATAGTATTTCCCGTGAGATACCACCAATCTGGGAATTGGATGAAGGAGACGTCAAGCAAATCAAAATCACAATGATTCCTCATGGGTTTGACGTGCCTGACGGTTATCCTTGTTTGAAGAATCTACGTGAATGGCTTCAGTATTGGAGAACTGAAGCTGGGGAATCTGTTGTTTGTTCATCACGTCCTATAAATTTATTTTATGCTAACTCCGATCCAGACAAAGCATTCTACTTAGACAAGGTGCAGAACTCTTATGAGTTTCTTAAGAGATTCTTTGCACCAGATTTGACATTGGAGTACCATGCAGAAGAAGAAAAATACTGGAAAAAACTACTTGAAGACAAACAAAGTTTTGGAATCAAACAGTTTAACCTTAAAGATTTTACTTTCAAGGTCCTGAATATACAGCGTTTTAATGTAAAAGAATCATTCGTGAAGATTTGGAACCTACAGCCATCAGATTATCATCGATGGATTATGGCTAAATACTTCCAGGCTTATAAGACGCTCAAATTCCCATATCTTACACACGTTCTTAAAAATATCAAAAGCTATGATGTCAGTGAATTTGCGGCGCATATCCTCATTGACATTTTTGATATTGAAGAATATACCAATGTAATTGATGAGCGCCAAGCATACCTTTCATCTTTGGGAGCTATTCCTATCAGCCCGGAATACCAAAAGAAGATGAAAGAAAATCTTTATGAACTCAGTAAATCTGATTTTAGCAAAGCTTTTGTCATTTGCAGTGATAGATTTGAGTTCGAAAGAGAACTACTTATTGAATGGTACGCATTAGGCAAAATATCCCTTGATAGACTAAAGGAGAAATATCCTATTGCCTACAGCTATTTCAACAAAGTACAATTTGACAATATCGAGTCCGACAACTGGATATATGATTATTTTGAGCAATACAAGAAAGCCAAGTGCCTTGATGAGATAACTCCGGAGATAGCAAATCTGATTGGCAAGCACAATGCAGATGAGATGTCTTTCTTTGATTGGTACAATTCTTTTGATACAACGGATGAATTGATGTCTCAAATAGCTGATGTAGACCAAATTTATTGGGTTGACGCTTTAGGTGTTGAGTGGATGTCAATACTTAAAGATTATCTGGAGTCTGAACCATCAGGTCTAAGAGTTGAGAAGATGAATATTACAGTATCTAATCTTCCTACAAGTACTGAACACAATCAAAAAGAAGCAGAGAAAAAAGAGGACCTCGATGAACTTGCACATTCTGGATATTATTACCAATACAAAAGCTTGGTAAAAGAAATTTCATGTGTGCAGGAAGTGTTCAAACAAATATGCATCCAATCTGCTGGAAGAAGAATCCTTGTTGTATCAGACCATGGTCTAACTTCACTTTCTCGCAAGGCGAATCCAAAGAAATATACCGCAAAAGCAAGCCATGAGGGAAGATATATACCAATATCAGATACTGATGCTATACCTGACATAGACTACATCAGATACAAAAATGGTACCGAACAATTCCTCATTTCATTAAGGCATAATTCGCTGAATGCAAGACCTGCAAGAGAGGTTCATGGAGGTGCTACACCAGAAGAGGTTCTCGTTCCATTTGTAATTCTCACAAATAGAGAATCTGAAGCTGGTTCGGTTTATCATGTTACAATGTGTAATAAAGCTACCCTCGATATATCATCGCCTATAATTTCTCTGCTGATAGACGAGCCTATTCCTTCTGATGTGACACCTCGCATTAAATATGGAGATATAACAGAAGCTCTTAAATTCGACCAAGGTTGTTGGACTGCGACATTGAAGCGTGTGAGAGCTGGAGAACTGAAATTTAACGTTATTATAGATCAATACAAAACAGAGTTATCAGTAGTACTTAACTCAGGTTTTGAAGAAGAAGATATGTTCTAATGAAAACAATTAGCAATAAAATACATGAGGTTTTCCCAGAACTTAGTGTTCTGAAGGATCCTAATAATTATAGCGTCTTTGTTGGAAGAAACCTTCCTTCATTTGTAAAAGACTATCTGGTCAAGAAATTTGTTAATGTAAGTGGCGAATTGGATATCGTAGGCATAACAAAATTCTTGGACGAACATATTCCCGCAAAAGGAAGTGATGTGTTAAGCAAGTTGAGAACAGATAGAATAACCCTTAAATTACTTACACGCTTTACTATTCAAACAGACATAAAGAAAGACTGTATCCGTTTCTCGATACCCGACCTTGGAATCAACATTAATGATGGTCTTATACCTGATTATGTTGCCTCAAAACAAAAAGACGAATTCCGTGATGGTGAAAAATGGGGAGTCGTGACATTGGTATATCAACCTCCAATGGAAAGACAACCAGGCTATGTGGAGCTTGCTAAATATACTCCATTCCGTCCTTATCATGTCGATTTGGAATATTTTACGGAATGCAGAAAACGCTTTACTACAGATGAATGGATTGATGTACTTCTAAGTTCAATGGAGTATGACCCAGAAGGTTATGAATCGCTCGACCAAAAAATTGAATTCCTTACCCGTCTTCTTATTTTCGTTGAGCCAAGGTTGAATATGATTGAGCTCGCACCTAAAGGTACGGCAAAGTCTTATGTATTTGGAAATCTAAGCAAGTATGGGTGGTTGTGTAGCGGAGGCAAGGTATCAAGAGCCAAGTTGTTCTATGACAAATTCAGAAGACAACCAGGAACTTTCAAACATTTTGATTTTGTCGCTTTTGACGAAATACAAACTATTGTATTTCAAGACTCTTCAGAGATTCAAGCGGCACTCAAAAGTTATCTTGAAAGTGGAAAGACATCTATTGACAACTATGAATTTATTTCAGAATGTGGTTTAATGTTGATGGGCAATATTCCTCTTGACAGGAACAATGAGCCTATAAATCCAAGGTATTTTGATACGCTCCCATCAGATTTCCAAGAGTCAGCATTATTAGACCGATTCCATGGCTTCATAGAAGGATGGAAGCTTCCAAGAATGCGGAAGGATCTTATCCTTAATGACTGGTGCATCAACGTAGAATATTTCACAGAGATTCTACATGAACTTCGTATGGCAAACAAATACGCATTACTAGTGGATGAACTTATTGAGGCACCAAAAGATAGTGATTTACGAGACCTGAAAGCAGTTAAGCGCCTCGCTACTGCTTATATGAAACTTCTGTTCCCTCACTGGTCAAAAATTGAAGATGTAAATATAGACGAGTTCCGTATCTTCTGCTTGACTCCTGCATTATATAGAAGAGGCGTAATTAAAGAGCAGTGTCATATGATAGACCCTGAGTTTAAGGAAGATATGCCTGATATAAAACTGCAAAACTATAATTCACCCATGCAAGAGCATGACATATTTGAATGATGAAATAGGCGAGACACAAGCCGCCAAATACAACCTTACCAAGGAGTATTGGATGGCTCGCAAGCATGGATTGAATATCATAGAACCACTTGAAGGCTGAGACCTCCTCGATGAGGAGTTCCTGAAAAAGTATGATGGGTATTCTGTCCCACCACCAACATTCAAGGAAAAGCTCCTCAATGTTTGGTACATCATCAGATACCCATTCCTTCAGATAAAATTCTGGATACTTTATAAATTAGGTAGATAATATGAAAATAGCAAGTAGTAGCGAAACACTTCGCAATTTATATCATACCAAGTTCTTCCCCTCACCTGATATGGTGGCAGAAGTACATTGGGCAACCAAGGCAGAAACATTCCACATGAAGAATGATGAAAAGTTTCTGCAGAAGGAAGATGGCGTCGACATCGTCCCTGCGTGGTCAGTTGGACTTATGATATCAGCACTTCCTAACAGTATCTCTGTATGTGAATCTGATGATCCACTGGAGGCAGTGGAATATCAGCTTCACATCTTCCCAGCCAAGTCAGGAGAGATTTCAAGAGTGGCGTATATCAATTGTGATGATGAGCTATATTGTGATACTATCGCAGATGAACTTACAGAAGCCCTCATCAAAATGATTGTCTTCATGGCCGAGTCTGGCGAGTACGACGCAGCTCAGACACTATAGCATTTGATATGAAGCGTTACATCAAATCTTTCATGCCAGACTTCCGTCCTGCACAAGGTCCGGACGCAAGCTTTGACCTCCTTGATTTCCAAGAGGAGGACTTTGTATGCCCTATATGTAGAGGAGAAGCTGGTATTTACATCATCTCATCTACAGACGGGACTAAGTACACTTATCCTAATGGCAAGCAAAGTCCTATCCTCTATATTGGGAAATCAGATGATTTGCTGAGAAGGCTGAAGGACGAACATTATACCAAAGGTCTGAAACGTCTGCTGGACGATCCTGACTTTGGCATTGAGGAAAACATCCAGCTCGCTCCTCGTTATCAGTATATGTACTATAACGGTAGCCATGTGGATATTTTCAAGTGTAGAGGAAACCAGGAATCCAAAAATCTTGAATCCTTGTTCCTCAATCAATTCTATCATAAATACAGAGCCCTTCCTGTCGGGAATGGTGCACGTTCTTATGATGTAGAGTAGGCAAAAGAATCCATAACTCAAAATAAGTACAATAAAATATGACACATAAAGCAAATTTGAAGAATAATTAGTAATTTTGCAATCGCTTTGGGGAAGGACCCCAATTTGGCGTTATGACTTTTCCTCCTTTCGTCGAAACGGCTAAATTCGCATAGAGGTACACAGAAGAGTTATAAGCATAGCGCTCATGCTGAGAATATCAAAATGATATACGGCGTGAGTAGCTTGCTTGTGGCATTTTCTGTGTGGGCTCTTAGCCGTGCCTGACGAAGGAGTGTTGCGACATCTGCTCACGCTTTTCTTGTCTATATATATCAACACAGAAAAAGAGCAGATGAAAAATTCCTCATTCGCTACGATGTTCAATCGTATTACATTTATCGCCCGTCTGGTCATGAATGATGAAAATCTTACTTGGGAGGACATTGATTACAAATGGAGAGATAGCCCATTATGTGATGGTACTACCCTCAATGTTCGACAGCTGCGAAGAGACCGTGAAAGGATCTTTGAGCTTTATGACATAGACATCCAGCCGCGAAGAGTGGACTCGGGTGTCTATTGCTATCATGTGGCCAATCGTAATAAAATTGCACACGATAGTATTCTTCGATGGACTCTGAATACTCTCGCTGTGGCTGAGACACTGGCAGGATTCCACTCTCTAAGGGACCGGATCATATTTGAAGATTATTCTCCTGACCCTCATTTACTGCCAGTGGTGCTGGAAGCCATGGACAATGACAAACAGATTTCGATTACATACAAAAGGTTCGACAATGTAAGCGCCAAGGTACATTCAGTCGAGCCTTTTTTTATTAAGGACTATCAGCACCGCCTATATATGATTGCTCGTATCACTGGAAAGAAGCATCCTTGTGTTTTTGGTCTTGACCGCATCCTTTCGATTACGCCTCTTGAAACCAAGTTCAAGATGCCGAAAGGACTGACGGCTGAGGAGTTCTTTGAGGATTGCTTCGGAGTCTTCCGTCCAGATGGCATGAAGACCGAGAGAATCACGATACGCGCCTATGGTGACGAGATGTATTACATCGACACCAAGCCACTACACCACTCACAGGTGGCTATCGGATTCCTGGATCTTTCCTTTGGTTCTTGTGATTTCCAGCTCTACCTAAAGCCAACCAACGACTTCATCGGCTTCCTTCTCTCCAGGGCTGAGCGTATTGAGGTTCTTGAACCGCTTTGGCTACGCAAGAAGCTCCAATCAAGCCTCAATCGTTCTGCCAAGCTATACGCAGAAATGGAGGCATCTTCAGAGTCCGCTTAGTAACCCGCCCGATGGTAGTACGTCCTTGGAACATCTTCTTTGCTACTGTTCCTTGTTGACGTACTGCCGCCCATCATCCTTCTTTCCCTTCTTTTGAAACACCACGTTTCTCTTCCTTACTGCACTTGTTTCTACGATTGTTGACTTTTATCTGAATGTAGAAACATTTCCTTCCTCCTTATTCCTACTGATGTTCATTTGACTTCGCTGCCATCAAGCTAGTCCTCTACCGCACACTGCCTTAACTCTTTGGTAGTGCCATCACTCATACTCTTATCACATCGAAGTGATTGCGCCTTTATTCTCTGCCAATGCCGCTTGGGCGATTCTTGATCTTATCGATTATCACAGAAAGTCCGCCCTGATGCGCTACGCGCTGTACCTGTCACATCAGATTTTAGCTTTCAGCCGTCAATACTTACTTCGTCGATATGCTGGGAGCTTACTATGCACTTAATATTTTTCCTTTGCAAAGTTAGCGTGGGCGCCCGTAGTAAAGGGTTTCCTAAATTCTTTGAAAAAAGTGATTCCTTTCAGCGTCGGTGCTGCCACTTTTTCACTGCACAATCCTGGACATCCTCCCTTGACAAGCCCGGGCTATTCCCATTCGCTCCTTATTGCACGTAAAAATTACAAAGCGCAGTAAGCGCAATCAACAAGAGTATTAACAAATAAAATCTTATAAATTATGACAGCTACAGTTCAAACATCAAGCATCCTTTCTCAGAGTGATTATCGTTTCAAGAATTACGGTCGCAAGCGTCGTATGTTGGCAGAGAATTTCTATCAGGCTACAATCACTGATTTCGATGGTGATGAGTATGAATACGATGTGATGGCAGAGAGTTATGAAGAGGCTGCTGCTCAGTTGGAGAACATCGCTTACGAAGCTGGCATCCAAGTTTATAACATGAACATCTATCTCGTAGGATAAGGGGAAGTAAATATAAGTTTCACATTCAAATACATAAAAGTCATGAATACAATCGTAGTTAATCAAGCACAGTCTAACAAGTCAGAGAACATGGTTTGGGTAGTTTCCATCGAAGGGCAGGATGAGAGCCGTCAGTTCTGCAAGTCAGCAAGGGCAGCAATGAAGTACATGTTCCTCCTGAAGAGCCGTACAGGGCTTTACATCTCTAAGGAAGGTCTGCAGATGCTTTCTGCGGAGATAGCAAGGCAGAAAGCACTTGCAAATGAGAGCAGTGACAATGCTCGCATTGGCAATGCCGAATGCAGCGGCGCTAAGACAAAAGTCAAGAATCCTGAGGCTGTTGCCAAGATTCAGGAGCATGCCGAAGCCATCGCTGAAGCTTACGATGTCAATCGCATCCTCGCTCAGCCCAAGGAGGTGAAAGAATCTGATGCCGAGGAGGTTGCACCTAAGCCAAAGAAAAGAGGGCGTAAGCCTAAGGCAGCAAAGGCTGCCTAAAGGCTCCCTCCTTAGTCCGGCTCCTGCGAGTCGGGCTTTTTTCATGTCTTTCCATCTGTCCGCCTTCACTGCTACCTTTGCAGAAAAATTTCTGCAAATGAATATCGGTATCTCTCAATACGGACTCTCTACGTCTATACTCAACAAGATTTCCATCGACAACGAGAACGATGGCGATTCTTGTGATTTGGACGTTCAGATTAACGGGCGAAGCATCTATACTACCACACTGCAATGTAATGCGGCTGGGTATGCGCATCTGTATGATTTGGGCATTCTTATCAATGAATATTTGCGCTCCACCAACCAAACGCTGGCGCATCTGGTGGTGATAGCTGGTTTTGAACATCATGCTGATGACGCTGATGTGTATGTGGTGTACTCGTCACTGCGGTTCTCGTATGAGGATGACTTTGATTTCCTCAAAGAGCATTTCCTCACAACGCGAACGTTCTATACCGTGCCTCGTAAAGCAAATCATCAAATCGCCTTCAGCGTGTACGAGGACCTGGAACAGGTTACGGGCTGTCTCAATATCTCGTACAAACTGAAGGATGGTTCCGTTCATACCCATCGCATCGAGGAGTCTCTTCGAGATTTTGGCGATACGAGGGTGTATTACTACACCATCAACGCATCAAGTTTAGAGGAGAAAGTGAAGGCTATTGTGGCTAAGAAGGTCAAGGTGCTTTCTTGCTCGGTGTCCTTCGGCAAGCGCAACCTGGACTTCTTCTTCATCGACGACGAGCCTGTCGATACGTTCCATTTCTTCAATGCTTTCAACATTCGTGAGGCGTATTATGTCTATGGTTCGCAGAAAATCAAGACGGAGTTCACGCAGAAGGAGGCGCTTTCATCAGGTGTGGCTACGTATTACGGACAGTCTTCAGAGCGGAAAGTGGAGGTCGAGACAGTTCCCTTGGGTCTGGAAGAAGCGGACTGGCTCAACCAGTTCCTGGGCTCGCAGTTCGTGTTTAAGACGATTCCGCCTGATAATGACCAGAGGGTTCTCATTTCGGACATCGACTCGGAGATTTCTGACTCAGCGAAAGACCAGGTTATTATCAAGTTTCGGTGGAAGTTTTCAGAACCTTACATCTGGCATATTTTCGACCAGCACCAGAAGAGATTTACGGATAAGTACAACGAGACTTACGATTAGCCCCCGTTCCAAAAGATTTTTCTTTTGGTTTATGGTTTGGGCAATCCGGTGTCCAGCGACACGCCGTCGGGCTATGCAGGGGTTCCGTCCTTCGCCTTTCAGGTGCCTTTACAAGTACGGCTCATGAGCAGCTTAGGACAGCGTGCAGCGCTCCCTTACTATCCCTATTGCAATTTCAACTTCACTCAAACAGTTTTCGTTATCGTTATCGTTATGACAAGCATACATATTTCAACAGCTCGCCGCATTCTTCAAGCCCCGGAACCCGTGGACTTGAAATGCTGGACAAAGTCAGGTTCTATCCTTGTACTGAATAACGCGATCCCTCTTCGATATAATTTTTACGAGGGAACGCAGCAGTTCAAGATTCTGGCTTCAAATCAGATTCGTACCATTCGCCTCAATCTCATCTTTGAACTTAATGGTACGGAGGTATTCCTTTGATAAGCGGTGAATTTAGGCGCGACCTTTCTTCACCACTTAATGACTCAGGTTCCTTTGGCCCAATCCACTGGGTTTGTTTGTCTAACATTCAATAACCCACTAATGTTAGACATACCCCAATTCGGGATAAGATAGCGATTAGTTGCATGTTA
>UMGV01083857.1_pt1 | contig 20844 bp, 18 predicted proteins | sample 1965361 | NCBI WGS metagenome assembly UMGV01 (sample SAMEA4836081, study PRJEB28245) | human gut metagenome | biome: gut microbiome; material: fecal sample | place: Denmark | collected 2008
GGTGTTGAAGTCTTTTTTGAAAAAGAAAACATTTATACCTTTGGCACTGGTGGAGAGCTTCTTCTTACCATTATGTCTAGTATTGCTCAGGAAGAGTCTAGGTCAATATCAGAAAATGTTACTTGGAGCAAAAGAAAAGCATTTCAAGATGGTAATGTTGCTCTACCTTATAAATGCTTCTTAGGATATAAAAAAGGTGAAAATGGTCTTCCTGAGATTGAACCTGAAGGAACTAAAATCGTAAGAAGAATTTATAGGATGTTTATTGAAGGCAAAAGCCAATCTACAATTGCTAGTATATTAACTAAAGAAGGTTTGCCAACTCCAAGTGGTAAAACTAAATGGCAATACAATGTGGTTGATTCAATATTAAGAAATGAAAAATACAAAAGATCTGCTCTTCTTCAAAAGAAATACACTGTAGACTTCTTAACAAAAAAGCTTAAAAAGAATAATGGTGAAATCACACAGTATTATGTTGAAGATTCTCATCCAGCAATAATTAATCCAGATGAATAGGAACTGGTACAAGCAGAACTTGAACTTAATAATCAAGTTAGAAGTCATGGTAATAACGTATTATGCGGTCGAGTCATATGTGCTGATTGTGGTTCTATTTATGGACCTAAGGTATGGCATTCAAATGATATCTATAGGCATGTTGTATGGCAATGTAATAATAAATTTAACAGAACCAAATGCACTACACCTACTCTTGATGAAGAAACAATTAAAAATTCCTATTTAAAAGCATTAAACATTCTTCTTAAAGATAAGAAACTTCTTATTTCAAATCTTCTTCTGATAAAAGAAAAACTACTAGATGTCAGTTTATCGAAGCTTATGGAACAGGCTAAGAATGAAATGCTAGTAGTTAGTGGTTTATGTTACAAACACATCTTCAATAAAGAAAAGAAACAAATGAAATATGAAACTTATATGGAGAATACATAGACCTAGTTAAAAGGTTTACTGCAGCTCAAGATGAATACAATAGGCTTTTGGCGGAACAGGTTGATATGAATAGACAGTCAATTAAGCTTCAAGTTTTCATAAATGAGATTAAAACTACAGATGCACTTAATCTAGAATTTAACGATAAACTCTTTAATTTAACAATCATCAATATAAAAGTATATAAAGATAGCCACCTCGAATTCAATTTCAAAGATGGCTCAACAATAAACATTAACCTCTAGTTTTATAAGGCTAGAGTTTTATTTTAGTATATTCTCAAAAGGCACATAAGAAATATATTTTTTATCAATTTGTAAATAAACGTATCTTGGCCCTTTATTATAGTAATCAATTGCATCAACAATATTACAATATACAACTTCTTCCCAAATGGTCATTGGTTTGTTTAGTTTATATACACGATCACAGCCAATTCGAGCAGAGTTTTTTTCTAGACTATTAAGTAAAAAGAGTAACCTATTTTCACTTTGCCATTCATATTTTTTGGATAAATTATTGAACCAGCTGCTTGAATGTCTTACTTCATCACTATTATATGTGCTTAATAATTCATTATAGGCATCATATTTATCTGTATAGACGATCTTAGTTGGATGAGTAAAACCATTAAATCCTTGAAGATTATCTGGCACTCCTTTAAATGGTTTAAAAGGTTTATTTATATCATCGGTATACCAATGATGATCATCAAAAATACAAGTATCTATTTTGATAATGCCAATCTTATTCTTTAACTTTGAATCATTATGTTTTAAATACTTCTCTAATGTACCCTTATCTTCTAAGTCTTTATCTGTATAATACCCACAAAAGCCTTGCATTATTCCACAGAATATAATCATAGATTCAGAATTTATATCCCAATCATTAAACCCTTGGCCATATGTTTTTTTATAGATTTCTATCCATTCTTTTATATCTTCTATATCCTTTTCTGAAGGCTTGATAGCAAGTCCTTTACTATTATACTTTTCGTATATCCTATGTGCAAAATTAATGAACTTACCTTCAGAACCTTTAAATTCAAAAATAGGATGTGAAAGAGACAACACTCCATCCAACGCCATATCCTTTTCTTTTTCATCAACTAATTTATATAAAAAAAACATATCCACAACTCCTTTTTAAAAGAAAATACTTTACATTAAGTATATCAAAAAATAGCGATAATTACTATGTTCTGTCACATTTGTCACGTGTCACGTGAGGGTATTTATAAAAATGATATTTCTTCTTTTTATACATTTCTATATATAGTAAGTAGTAGTTTAACGTTTAATAATAATATAACGATTTAATTTTATATATAAATGCTGTATATACTACTGCTGCTATATTTATATATAAATCATTAATATTTGCAGTATTTATGCCTATAAAAGAAAAAACGGCCAATACTTACGTATCAAGCTATACTTAACTCTAATGGAGCAGATGGCGGGAATCGAACCCGTACATCCAGCTTGGGAAGCTAGTGTTCTGCCATTAAACTACACCTGCACATATATATTATACACCTAAAATAATTAAAAATCAACATTTAAAAAGCCTTTAAGGATTATCCTTATAAGGCTTTATCTAAATTCTTTTTGTTTTTAATCTTTCGGTAAAGTTCAGGTATTCCAAAAATTAAACCTAACAATACGAAGAAAATTGCTATGTAAATTAGGAAGTAATACTTACCCCCAAGATTTCCTGGTAAAGCATTACGTTTCAAATACATATAGTTTGTATTATAATCTTTAAAGAAAACATCATTAGCAAGCATTGCCCAAAGCATTAATACTAACATTAAGGCTACTGGCTGCCATATTTTCTTTATTTGTAAATTAAACTCACCAATAGCAATTTCATAAATTGGTACTAATAATAATATCGTGTGAGCAGTCATTCCCTCAAGTGTAGAAAATGTCATAAATTTGCTATCAAAATAATCTCCAATAATAATTGTTATAATGCCTCCCATCATTGAAAGCACATAAACTGGTGTTTTAATTTTATCCCATTTAAAGAAATACGTTAATGGCAACATAAAAGTCATTATAGTACATAAGTGGAAAGGAAATGCTCTCCAAGCAGGTACTTCAGCACCTATGCAGGCTCTTACTATTTGATTAACTAATCTTGTTACAAAAAGTAATGCTAATAAAATAGTTATTGTTATCTTACCTGCTTTTTTATGCTTACTAAAAACTTTGTATAAAAGAACTGCTAAAACTATAGTTAATAAAATCCATGCAAAATGCCTCCAATCACTAAATGCACCTTTGCCAAGATCATCATAATAAGGAACATAATCGCCATTTTTATCATAAACATATCCAAAAAATTTATTAAAGAAGCTTAACATACTTTATCCTCCATTTTGTTCTTTTTTTCTATTATTTCTTTTTTTATATCTTTCCCAGTAAAAGGCAATCCAATAACAACATTTGCAATTGGTAAATATATAAATGCTGGTATTACTAGCCATAAAATTGGAAAATAAAAATCTATACCATTATTTAATCCAAAATAATCTGTTTTAAATATTTTAGGTGTAAAAATTGTTATTATTTTACTTATGCCATCAAAGGAACTTGTTGGACCAAAAATAAAGGAACTATTACGATAATCTCTATCTAAAAACATTGATATATCTGTACATTGAACATATCCTATCTTAATTAGTATCAATTCATTAATGAGAATTACCATCTCAATTATTATGAAACATATAGGCATAAAGTATGATTTTTTATAATCTAATTCAATAATACCAAATTTAGCACTTAACAAAGGTACCATTATCAATACAAAGTGACATATGTAAAATCTAATTGTATCAAAACAAAATGGGCTTTTATCTATTGCCTCTGTTGGTATCAAAATAGCTAGTCCACCACCTAAAACACCAATAAAATAGAAATAATTTTTTATAATTGAATTCTTACTATTAGAAAAATATATAAATGGGAAAACTAGTGTTGAAACTGCACATATGTTTTCAAACGTTACTTTTCTAATGCTTTCTGGTAAATTATCTCTATAAGGATTAAATAAGAGTTTACAAAAATGTAGAGTTAAGTTCAAAAATAAAATTACTTGGAGAAATTGTTTTTGCTTTTTTGTTTCTTTATCTTTCAATATATGATATATAAACATAAAGATTATAATACAGAATGTTATATATAACATATAATAAAAGTTACCTATTTTAACCATTCTATCACCCAACCTCTAGTATAATTATATCTTTTATACTAGTAAATTACAATGACATAATTTCAAAATATGTCAAAAATATAAAAAGTCATGCAAAGCACGACTTAATATATTTCTTTTCTCACTATAGTTTGTGTTTTATCAGGACCTACTGAGAAGATTTTAACTGGAACATTTGTTATTCTTTCTATTCCTTCAATGTATTTTTGAGCATTTAAAGGTAATTCCTCAAATGAAGTCACTGAGCTTATATCTTCATTCCATCCTTCGAATTCTTCGTAAATAGGTTTACACTTTTCATAGTCTTTTAAACTAGCAGGTATTGTGTGAATTATTTTACCATCTAGCTCATAAGCTGTACAAATTTTTAATTTGTCTATTCCTGATAAAATATCTAGAAGCATTAATGATATACTTGTGAATCCATTGATATTTGTACTATATTTTAAAGCAACTCCATCTAACCAACCTATTCTTCTTGGTCTCTTCGTTGTAGCTCCATATTCTCCTGCTCTTTCACGGATATCATCACCTAAGCTATTGTTAAGCTCTGTTGGGAAAGCACCACTTCCAACTCTTGTAGAATATGCTTTTACAATTGCTAAAACTTCATCTATTTTATTTGGACTAATTCCACTACCTGTTGATACACCTCCGCTAGAAGGGTTTGATGAAGTAACATAAGGATATGTACCAAAATCTATATCTAGTAATGAACCTTGAGCACCCTCAAATAATATCTTTTTATTTTCTTTATAAGCATTATTCAATAACTCTATTGTATCAACTACCATAGGCTTAATCATTTGACTAATTGATTTATATTTTTCTAGACTTTCTTCAATGTCTATTGGATTTCCACCCATTTGTTTAATTTCTTCATTTTTTGCTGAAGCATTTTCTCTGAATAGTTTCTCAAAATCATCGCTAATAAAATCTATCATTCTAATACCTTGTCGAGAAATTTTATCTGTATATGCTGGTCCAATACCTTTTAAAGTTGTACCAATTTTTCTTCCACCAAGTTTTAGTTCATTGCATCTATCCATTTCTTTGTGATAGTTGAAAATTACATGTGCTCTATCACTAATATAGAGATTATTACACTCAAAACCAGAGCTTCTAATCTCTTCAAGTTCACTAACTAAAGCTTCAGGATTTATAACCATACCATTTCCTAGAATATTTTTAATACTTGGATTAAAAATACCTGATGGAATCAAATGAAGCTTATAAGTTTTTCCATTAAACTTAATTGTATGTCCAGCATTATCTCCACCTTGGAATCTTACAACATAATCAGATTGTTCACTTAAATAGTTTGTAATCTTACCTTTGCCTTCATCGCCCCAACCACTACCTAAAACTACTAATGTTTTTGCCTTAGGAGTAAATACTTTTTTGTATATTTCATCAATATGCATAAGTGCCTCGCTTGGGTTAAAGCAACTATCTAAATCTTCTTTTGTTAATACATCCTTTAATTCGCTTTCTTCAATAGCTTTTCTTAAAGAAACTTTTTTGTTTAATGATTCAAATGATAATCTTTGTAATATATCATATGCATTTTGTCTTAGCATTCCTTTAGAAACTAATTTTAATAATACTTTTGAAGAATATATTACACCATTAGTCATATTAAGATTTTCTAGCATCTTGTTCTCGTTAACAACTAAATTTTCAAGCACAGATGTATATCGTGTTAACATATAATCTAAAAGAGTAGTAGCATCAACTAAAATTACTCTTTCAGCTGAAGAATGACTAATATCTCTTTCATCCCATAGAGGATTATCATCATATGCAACATTTAAATATGATTTCATAAGTCTATTACATCCACAAATATTTTCTGATGCTATAGGATTCTTTTTATGTGGCATAGCACTAGATCCCTTTTGTGTAGCTGCAAATTGTTCAGAAACTTCCCCTATCTCTGTTCTTGAAAGATGTCTAATTTCCATTGAAATCTTTTCAAGCAAACTCGAAATCATAACTAAACTATTTATATATCCAATATGTCTATCACGAGATAAAACTTGTGTAGAAATATTTGAGCATTTCATATTTAATTTTTCACTAACATATTTTTCAATACTTGGATTTATATCAGCATAGTTTCCAACAGCACCACTAATCTTAATAACTTCAACATTTTTAATTTCTTCATTAAAACGATCATAAGCACGATTTAATTCATCATACCATAAAAGCCATTTTAATCCAAAACTTGTTACTTCGGCATGTTGTCCATGTGTTCTTCCAACACATAATGTATTTTTATATTTTTCAGCTTTTTCTCTTAAAACACTTAATAATTTACATATATCATCACTTAATATTTTATTAGCTTTTTTAATTTGCAATCCTTCACCACTATCAACAATATCTGTACTTGTTAACCCATAGTGGAACCATCTTTTTTCAGATCCCATATTCTCACAAACAGCCGTTGTGAAAGCAATAACATCATGTTTTGTTTGTTTTTCGATTTCTTTAATTCTTTTTACATCTACTTTTGCTTTAGTTCTTATTTCATTATATTCATCAATTGATATTAATCCTTCGTTAACATATGCTTCAAGACAAGCAAGTTCTACCTCTAACATTGATTCAAACTTTGTTTTTTCAGACCAAATTTCATTCATTACTGTACGTGTATAGCGTTCAATCATTTTAATGTCCCTCCAAATCAATAACGAATTACATATTATTATATCACATATTCGTTATATAGAAAAGATTTATTTTCCTTATATTATAAAAATCTTAATATTTACCCTTATAGTTTGTGTTTAAAATAATTAGTGGGACCACCATAGTAATAACAATAATTTCTTGGTCTATTTACTATCATATCTAGCATCGAAATTAAACCAACAATTTGAGGATTTTGTAATACTTTATATAACTTCATTGTTGTATCATTAATTAAAATATCTGAACACTCAACAATATTAAAATCATTCATTTTTTGTAAAACTGATTTTGCTTCATCATAAGTTATATTCAAATTATCAATCAGTAACTGTTCAGTGAAATTTCCACCATTTCTACTATATAATAATACTAATGTATTATAGAATAGTTCATCGCTTAAGTATTCACAAAACTTTCTTTGACTATCTTTACTTAAAAGCATTTTTGAATAATCTGATATATCATCTTTTGGAAAACACATAAATATTTTATTATCTTTCGCAAGTGATGTAATTGCAATACCCTCTGGACCTATTATTGATGAAAACATATCATCATTTTTAATAAGTTCATTAAATTTTTCTTGATTTTCAATTTCATCTCCACGTGTTGCAATTGACATTTTAAAAGCTAAGTCATATAATGCTTTCATTCTATCTTTTAGTTTAAAACTATGCATATACTTTACAAGTTTCTTTTCAATGTCAAAAACATTATTTTCTGCCATATTAAATAAATAATCCGTTGTAACATTAAAGTATAACGCTATAGATGGGACTAATTCTAAATCAGGCGAACCACCATTTTCCCATTTTGACACTGCTTGAGTAGAAACTTGTAATGCTTTGGCAAGTTCTTCTTGAGTCACTTTGTTTTTAATTCTTAATTGTTTAATTCTATTACCTATATTCATAAATACCTCCTTAATACTAAAGTAATTGGCGCCATCAGATGTAAATTTACATATATATTATAATTCAATTATCGCTTTAAAACAATGGAGACAAAATTGATAATATCAACTACTATTTGATACCATTTATAATTATACACTACTATTTTAATTTTTCTTATATTTTAAAAAAGAAGCCTAAGCCTCTTTTTTAGATAAAGTATAAACAAATTAATTAATAATCACATTATGAAGATAAACTATTTACCTTCAACACTTCTAAATTCAGCGTTTTTAAATCCTTCTAATTTATCAATTTCAACAATAACATGAAAACCTGTAAGTATATGATCTACATACTCTCTACTATAATATGTCTTAATAGTAACTAATAAATTACCATCTTCATATTCAACATCTTCTAATGAGAACTTACAACTTCCTGTTCCTTTGTTGACTCTTATAACAGCCAAATCCTTTTTTTCAAAATATTTTTCATTATAATCATTAGTTAACTCCACAAATGAATTATATTCTACTGAATCTACATCTAATAAATATTTCTCATTATTCGTCTTAATATAATCATCTAATCCTTCTCTAGTATTAAATACGAAAATATCATCCATTTCCTCATAATAAGGTGAATTGGTGTATTTAAGTTCTCCTTTGTCTAAAAAAGCTACACTAATCAACACCACAGCCAATAATGCAACAATTGCTAAAGCTACTTTCATTTTTTTCATAACTGCCTCCTTAAATCTTATTATCCTTAAAAGCATAAGTAGACATTTTCTTTATTTGTTATTTATTGCTGTGAATAGACTACGTTTACTAATACATATTAAAAATGCTTTGTGCTATAAAGATACTCATTTCAAAACTACTCTTTAGTTTCATAAACATTATATCAAGTTTATTTACATAAATCAAGTTTTTTGCTTAAAAAACCTTATTTTTTACCTAAAACTAACTATAATGATCCTTAAATTAGCTGTTTTTATTATAAATAAAGTAAGTTTGTCGAAAAATAAATGAAATGTTCCAATGTACTTTTTTCACTTTCCTTCTACTACAGGTAATAGATGAGTACATTTTCTCATGCTATAAATAACATAAATCATAACTAGTACTTCTGTTATCGGCATTGCTAGCCACAAAGAGTTTGCACCACAAGTAACTGGTAATACCATTATCAAAATTCCACTTATAACTAATCCACGCAAAACAGATATAACAAATGCTATTTGAGGTTTCATAATAGCTTGAAAATAATAAGTTGAAAAAATATTAAAAGGTAATAGTAGAAATGAAAAGGCATATGTGCGTATAATTGCTGGAGCAATTTCTAATATTCTATCAGTAGGTGTCATAAAAATTTTTATATAGGTTTGGACAAATCATACTAAGTGCTGTCCAAAAAAGGCCAAAAATAAATGTTGTTATTAAAGCAAGTTTAAGTGTCTCTACAATTTTTTTCTTTTTAGCACCAAAATTTATTGAGATGATTGGTTGCGAAGCTTGTCCTACACTATATGCATAGCACTGAACAAACGTACTTACCTGAATAATCGGTCCATAAACTGCTAAAGCATCAGCACCTAAAAACTTCATTATTTGTCTATTAAATAAAACAGTAAGAATTCCCATTGCAACATCAATAAAAAACGTAGAAAAGCCTGTAATTGAAATTTCACGAAGTTTACTAAATATATTTTGAACTTTGACTAAGCGAAGTGTATTTTTACGAGCTATAAAATGAGTAAGCATGATCAAGAATGATATTACAGAACCTATAGCTGTAGCAAGCATTTGATTAAATAAAAATAATGGAAATACGTATTTAATAGGACGAATATATTCTTGAGCTAAATAGAGTAGTGATTCATCTGCACGAAAAAAAGAAAGTATTGGTTTTTCAAATATAAATAATCCTATCCAAGAAAGCATAGCTAAAACTACTGAGCCTATTACTGCTGATGTAAAATACTGATTCTCATTACCTTCATTATCACCACTACCACGTTTAGTACTAAATATAACACTACCTCCAATTCCCACTAGTAGGCCAAGACTATAGATAATATTCCACACAGGAGCCACAACTGCAAGCGCTGCAGTGTCATCAGGACCTTGATATTGCCCTACCATTGCCATATCTACAATAGAATAAATAGATGTAATTAAAGCACTACCAAAAGCAGCTAATAAGTATTTAAAGTATATACGTTTAATTTTACCATTTAAGAAATCCATATTATTTTACTCCTTTACATTAAAAAAACCGAATAAAGAACAGACATCTCAGTCTGCGCCTTATCCGGTTGTTGTTTCTTCGAGCAAATCACCCTCCGAGCGGTAATAATATAATAACAAAAAATTATTAAATGTCAATAGATTTATATTTTAATCTTAACCACAAAACTTTTTTACAATTATATAGTTATATGAATTTTGATAATTATTAACTCAACTAACTAACCTATTTGCTCTTAATGCTATTATAGACACCTTTCAAATCTTCAAGTTCTTGTTTATTAAAGCCTATCAGTTTACTTCTATGAATTATTTCATTAATTGCAGTAATAATAACCTTTATTAGCACATCATAATCTTCATCAAAACAAATTAGATTATACAATTCAATTAATTTTTTCACTTTTACAATTTTTTCGGTATTTGATAATTTTTCATCATATGAAATATATTTTCCTAATTTATTACCAACAAATATAGCAAGTTCGTTCAAGTTTATTGTTAATTGATTATAGAATTTTGTAGTACCCTTTTTGTACAGTTGTTCTATTCTTTGTCCACTAGCATGATAAAATGATGGGAAGTTATTTAATAATTCTAAGGCTCCTAATTCATCACCTTTAGCAAATAATACTTTTGCTTTATATGCAATAGCCTCAAGTCTATAATTTTCAACATTACATCCTTCAAGAATTAGATTACACACTTTAAAAATTTCTTTTTCATTTTGGATAAGCGCATTTATATCATTATCAGCTTCTCCACCTGTTACAAAGAACAAATATTGTACCATTATTTCATAATCATTAGGATAGTTTAATCTTGCAGCAACAACTAATTCCTTAGCTTTATCCCAATCATTGTCAACATACCAAGCATTATGAATTTCTTCTTTAACTTTTATTATTTCTTCTTCAACAAGCATATAGTCATAACCCATTAGCTCATCAATCGTTACCCCGAAGAAATGTGATAACGGAAAAAGTAATGTTATATCAGGGTATGTTTCATTATTTTCCCATTTACTAACAGCAGCAGGTGTAACATTAAAAATTAACGCTAATTCTTCTTGCGTAATTCTTTTTTTTCTTCTTAATCTTTTGATGTTTTCTGAAATTTTAATGTTCATAAATACATTCCTTTCTAAAAACTTTTGTTTTATAGAGTTTGTAATATCGATCTTAATTACTTTGTAAATTTACAATAATATTATATCATCAAAAAAACATTTTTACCACTTACCCATAGTTAACCATATATTAACTAAAAGTTAAGTTTTTAATTTATAGTATAGTTTTGTTTACCAAGGAATGTTTATTTTTATAATATCTTTATCTTTATAATCTTTTAATTTTTTTAATAAAGTATTTATTTTAATCATATTATCAAATCCTTTATTTATCCTAACCGCAAAAGTTTATTTTGTCAATATTTTTACGGTTATAAGATGTAATACTTATATGTCTTGTAGTCACTATCAATAATGTACAACACCAAATCAGTTTAAAGTGCAGTTATTGGATTACATAAGTATTACCTTCTATTTACATACTAGAATTTATTTCATTTAAATAGTTAAGATGTTAGTTTATTAAAAACTATTAGTTAACACATTATATTCTTTATCATAAATACTATTTTATAATTCAATTTATTTTTTTACATTTATTAGTTTTTATAAATAAAAATTGCTCCAAATGTGGAGCAAAAATATTATATACTTTCTAATTTCTTTTGTTAGTCAAAACACACTACAATGAAATAATTATTTTTTACTTTGGTTTTGGTTAAATATTTCGATTAAATCGTCTATAGCCATCTCTGGTGACATTGTATGAAACATTAAATAGTTGATTTTCATTCTTTCAAATGGAGCTTGCTTGTATATTTTTTTACTGCTTTCGTCTCTATAATAGTGCCAGTAGCGATAAATATAACCTATCCAGTAAATTTCATTTTTTGTAATGACTTTCTCAGTTTTTTTCAAGGCATCGCCACACTCATCCATAAGTTCCTCTAAAAGATATTCTTCTCCTGCCCATTGCATGCGATTATAAACTGAATCAAGATTTTCTGCTACTTTTGATAACATAAAGTGCTTTACAAACAATTTGCTATCGTAACCTTTCTCTACAGATAATTCAAACAATCTTCCTTGTATATCACAAAGTTTGCTTTCAATTAGATTCATTTTTGTTTCCTCCATTTAATGCAGAGTCTAATATTTCATCGAAAAATCTACCTTCACGACGATAATTCTTGCACACTTCATTAGCCATATTAACACCTTTAATTCGATTTTCTTCACTTACAACTTGCAAACATTTACGTTCTAGCCAAGACAAATTAACCATCATCTCGACTTTAACTTTGTCACAGCCTCTTTGAGTTAGCATTACGTACTGTTTTCCTAACTTTAATGCTGATAAACTACCAACAAGCGCTTGGTCTGTAATTAATTCTTGAAAAAAATTGTCTATTACATAGAACATTCTATCATTTGCAATACTACCTATTGCTAAATCACTTCCCGCAATATAATTTTTATACTTTTCATAAAGTGCAGTTCCTTTTATTTTATCCATACGACCACGATGATAAGCAACCAACATTGCCCATTCGATATTGATAGGAATCTCAATTATATTAAGATCATTTATATCAACTGAGACAATATAAAACTCAGAGTTTGGAAAATCACATATTAAGGTCAATGATTGCTCCAGTTCTGTTCCCATATAAAACCCTTTCCCAAAGTCACATTTATCTCTACTTTTCGGTTCAATTTTTCCATTAAGTCCTGATTTTGAACCATGATATAAAACAACCCTATTATCGTCAACTTTTATTGTTTTTGCCATAGCTTCCACTTTTTGAATGATGAAATCATACAGTGGTACTGAATGTTTGACACAAAAATCATATAGTTTTTCCTGCGCAAGTTTATTTGGAAACGCATGTCCGTTTTCCCAGCGATTGATTGTAGCAAAAGATACATTAAGTTCATCAGCCATTAGAGCTTGACTATAATCCACGCTTTCCCTAATTTTCTTCAACAATTCTTGCATATGTACCTCCTTATAACATTTGTGTTTAATTTTATTATATATTATGTTATATAAAAAGTCAATAGTGTTGGAAAAATTGTAATTGGAAGTATTTAATACACATTTTTAAAACCATATGTTATAAGTCATCTATTAATTCAAAATTATCATTCAGTATTTGTGCAATCGTTACTATTACAAAATTTCTATTCTCATAATTTAACTATATATGATTCTTTTAAAGTTTATGTTCAATGAACTTACCACGCCACTGTTTTCACCTAAATATCACTATTTTAGACTTGTGGGTCAATACACATAATGGTAAATATTTGTGACTGAACTTTTATCAGTTAAAGTATCAATATGTTCGTATCATATAAAAAATCCTCAATCTATAAATGACTGAAGATACGTATTATAAATAACTTTTTAATAATTCTTTGTATTAGTGATGAAACTAAGTGTTTTTAATTATCACTATATTCCTTCAACAATGGCAACAACTGGTCTACTATCCACTCTTTGGTTTTATCATAATTTAAATCATAATACATTGCTCCCACAATAGCTTCTATATAAGGATCGTGTTCACCACAAACTACTTGCTCATTTGGGGGATTATTTTCATCATAGAAATGTAAATCATTATATGCATACTTAAGCCAACCTTTTTTCTCCATTATTTCGTGCAATACTGAATTGCTTTCTAACTTTCTTTTATCTGCTGTTATGGCTCCTTTAGTAGTAATTTTCTTTACACTATACAAATAATCCGCAATGACAGATTTGAGTACTGCGTCACCAACAGTAGCCAATCCTTCATTATCATATTCAGAACCATTTTTTCCCTGTCCTTTAATTTTAATTTTTTTAGAACCCATGGCTTTCTTAAGCCATGAAATATCATTGAATTTATATTTTAATACTTCCGCAAATTCACGCATTTTTGTTTCAATTTCTTCGTTAATCAATTCTTATCCTCCAGTAAAACATTAAAAGTTTTCATATGTAATTCATTGTCATATAACTAATTTTAAAATTTAAAAACTAACCAAAGCTCAATTTTAAAAATCACTAGATGTATCAAGTTCGAACTTAATAATAGTATTATGTTCAGGCATTACAAACGAATATTCCCAAACATACTTATCATTAACCTCTATTGTAGTTTGTTTTGAATAATAAGTATCATTAACATACATCACTAAATCAGCATCCATAATAGGATTTACATAAAATTTTAGTAATGTTCCAGGTTTATACCAATTATCAACATTAGATAACTCGTCAATTAAGAAATCACCTTTATCTATTATTTCTAACTTGAAAGCTCCTATTGTGTCATCTAACCAAATACTTGGTTCATAGCCAAATTCAATAAAATAATTATACTCAAATCTATAATCATCACCTATATGTGATTTAGGTTCGTAGACTCCTGAAGTACAACAAACTCTAATTAGATGAGCATCTTTTAAATATTGACCATTTTCGTTTTTCTCAATGTTTCCATTAGAATAAATAATTATAAAAGATTTTTCTTTTTCAAAGTAATAATCTTTAGCTAAAACTGAGGAAAGATTTTTAGTTGAACGAAAATAGTAAGTATTCTCTTTTCCAAGAATGTTTTCGCTATCTTCTTTAATTGAATCAACTGTTCCGCAAAAAGCAAATGATAACAATTCAATATACTCGATGCAATCTTGAAAATACTCTTCAGCAGATTGATTAGAGTTAATATAAACTCTTGAATCATTTCCATGATCAGTGTCTACTAAAACCATAGAAGCATTTTTAGGATGAGGTAATTTGGGAACTAAATTAAATGATAACTTAGAATCCTCAAAGAATAAATTTTCTTTTCGACCATAGCCACATGAAACCATAGTAATTAGAAAAAATAATAGTAATAATGTAATTTTTTTCATATTTATATCTCCTAGTATAACTGATCAGTATTTTTAATTATAATTAATATTCTAGAATAATTCAACTTTTCCCAAAAGAAAATCAATAAGATTACAATGAAGAATGCCATTGTCATCATAAAAATGATGTGGTATATCCATTCTTATGATTATCTTTTTAAAGAAATCTTTAGCTAGCATTAATGATGCTAGTTCTGCACTTGTCTTATTATCATTATCCATTCTAAATGCAGATTGAATATATAATTTTCTATCACAATCATTTACAATAAAATCAATTTCCTTTTGTAAAGTTGAACCATTAGTTCTATCATATACTACACCAACATCGACAGAGTATCCTCCTCGTAAAAGGTCATTATAAATAATATTTTCCATTAAATGCCCTGGGTCAAATTGCCTAAAATTTAATCTAATGTTTCGTAGTCCAGTGTCAACATAATAATATTTATTAGGATAATTAAAATAACTCTTACCTTTAATATCAAATCTTCTAGCAGTATTTATTAAAAATGATTCGGTAATATATTCAATATATTTAGATACCAATGTTGGATTTATTTTTTCGTTTCTCATACTTGCAATTGAATTTGCTATATTTGTAGGGTTAGTTAACGAGCTTATTTGAGATGCAAGAAAATCTAAAATATCATTTAAGACATCCTCACGTTCAATTTTATATCTCTCAACAATATCTTTGATATAAAGTTCCTTGTAAAGAGATGCTAAATACATTTTTTTATCTCTCTCATCTTTTAATGTCAAAAGACGTGGAAGACCACCATATAACATATATTCATCTAATGCTTTTCGTTCATCACCACCAACAAAAGAATAATACTCCTCAAAAGAAAGAGGATAAATATGAATTTGAGTCGCTCTTCCTCTAAATTCTGTTGCTATGTCTTTAGAAAGTGCATGAGAGTTACTTTCTATTACATAGACATCTAAATTTTTATATGCCTTAAGTTCATTAAGCATGTCATAGATAGTAACTTCTATATTACCATTTTCAATATCAATAACTTTTTGCGTAAACTGTACCTCATCAATAAACAAGTAATATTGCTTATCTCTATTTTCAAGTACTGTCGATTCTATAAATTCACATAAATTGATAGGATTTCGATATTTATAGTTTCTACATTGATCGAGTTCAATCTTTATAATTTCTTCTTTAACTTTTTTTTTGCTGAAGAAGATATTCATAGAATAAATCAAAAAGCAAAACCGATTTACCACATCTTCTAATACCAGTAATTACCTTTATTTCACCATTCCACATATTATGTATTATACGATTTAAATAAAAATCTCTTTTTATCATTGTTACCCTCTAACTTAGTACATTTTTGTTTTAACTTCTAGTTAAGTATACCATTAGCTTATGAATAAGTCAAATATATTACAAATATTATTTTATAATTAGTATTCGTCTTTTAATAAAAAGTCTTCAAGATAATAAATTTCTATTCCATCAATGTTTCCTGTATCATATTTATCTAATGTTACAATATATTTTGGATAATTATCATTAATATCTTTTAAATTTTGAATTTCTCTTTCAGAATCTTCTGGCAAGTTCCTACAAACTTGAATATAAATCTTCTTACCTTCTTTTGTAGCAACAAAATCAATTTCTTTTGTTTTTAACTTTCCAATATAAACATCATAATGTCTTCTTCTTAACTCAAGATAAACGATATTTTCTAAAACAGACGCAACCATTTTTGAATCAAAACTTAACATTGAATATTTTAACGATTGATCTGATAAATAATATTTTTCTTGTGTCTTTAAAACTTCTTTACCTTGAATATCATATCTATTGGCACGATAAATTATATATGCTTTTTCTAAATATGAAATATAATTATATAGAGTTTCTGCATCTACTGTTCTTCCTTCTGACTTTAAAAATCCTATAATTGAAGAAACCGAAAAAGTTTTACCTATATTTTCAAAAATAAATTTAACTACTCTTTCAAATAAATCGACTTTTCTAATGGAATTCCTTTTTACAATTTCAGTAAATGTAACTGAGTTGTAAATATCTTTAACAATTGTATATGCTTCTTTTCTGCTGAATGACTGAAGTGCGATTGATGGGAATCCTCCATATTCAATAAATTCTTTTATATAATCTTTTCCAGATTCAAACTGATTTGCTTCTTTTTTAAAAGTTAGGTATTCTTCATATGATAAAGGATAAACTGGTATTGAAATATATCTTCCAGTTAGATAAGTTGAAATTTCACTAGATAATAATTTTGAATTGGAACCTGTAACATAAATGTCAACATCATAATCAACCATTAGACTATTGACTGCTTTTTCCCATCCAACTACTTCTTGAACTTCATCAATGAAAATATAAACTTTTTCTTTTTTTATACTAGAACTTATAGAATAATATAATTCTTTTCCAGTTGTAATGTCATCATTAATAAATGAATCTAAATGTAAATAAATCACATTTTCTTTCTTTACACCATTTTTTAATAATTCATTCATTATCATTTCAAGTAATGTAGATTTACCGCATCTACGAATTCCTGTTAAAACTTTTACAAAAGGCATATTAAAATATGGTCTAATAAATTCTATGTATTTTGGTCTGATAATCATATAAAGCAACCTCCTAAAGTCGTCTATATTATATCAGTAAATCAAAAAAAGTCAAATAGTTTATGGGGTTATATTCCAATAAACTCTTATATTTTGACTTTTTTCTTGATTATATTCTTTTTTTCAGTGTTTTATTATATGATTCAACTTTAATTTCCAAATTGGTTATTTTGTATCATTTCTAGATGATGGAAACTAACATTATAAAATAATACCAATTAGTAAAAAACAATAGTAAAACTCAACCGCCAATTAATAGAAAAAAATCTCAATGCATTAATTTGTATTGAGATTAGCTTACTATATTGTACAATTTACACACATAATAAATGCGTAAAATAAAACGTACCAATAACTTTATCCTTTATATTAGAAAATATATTTGAATTAATTGTAGCAACAATTAATTAGATTTATATTTTATTAAATATAATTTTTTAAAGCATAATATAAAATGTTGCAGGACCGTTACCATGTTTAACAATATGTTTTCCTGCTACAAGTTCTCTTAATGCCTTCTCAACGGCAGAACGGCTAAGATTAGGACACATTTCCATAATATCACTTTTTGTTATCTTACCAAGTTTTACAGCAAATACTTCTTTCACCATTTCTTTTGCAGTTTTCTTGCCAGATACTATTTGTAATCGTTCCTCAAAATCTCTGTAAGCAGAAAGAACAACACCAAGAATATATTTTGTAAATGCTGTGTCATCATTTATACCATCATGCCAATTTTCAGAAGCAAGCTGCAAGGCACCATAGTATTCATCTTTATTATCGTGAATTTTCTTTTCAAGGGAGATGTACTTGCCAACAACATATCCACTCTTATACAAAAGCAGTGTTGTAAGAATACGACTCATACGACCATTACCATCATTAAATGGATGGATACAAAGGAAATCATGTATAAAAGTGGGAATAACAACTAATGGGTCAATCTCTCCTGATGAGATAATATCATTATAAGTTTTACAAAGGCTATCTACTGCATTAGGGGTTTCAAATGGTTCAAGCGGTTTAAACTTAACCACAACAGTTCCATCCGATCTAATTTCATCAATTTCATTAGCTGTGGTTTTGAATACACCCCCGAAAGATGTAGGCAAAAAAGAATATAATTTTTTATGAAGTTGCAATATTACATTTGCTGTAATTGGCATATATTTAAAACTCTCGTGTACCATTTCAAGAACTGCACGATAACCAAGAATTTCTTGTTCACATCTATTTCGAGGAGTAGTTTTTTCTTCCATCAACTGCTTTAATCGCTGATTTGTTGTAACTATACCTTCAATCGCATTAGAAGATTCAGTGCTTTGTACTTTAGCAAGTTCAACTAGTCTATCAAATTCAAAAGGTTTTTGTTGCAAATATAATTGTTGTTTGCCTTTATACTCGTGAATAAGACCAATATACCCAAGTATTTCATTATCCCATTGTTTTTCTTTTAAAAAATTATAATTAAATTCACGCATGAACACTAACTCCTTTTCTGTAATCGCTTATATTATACCAAAAAGTAAGCAATTTGTCAAACATTAAAGCAATTAATCTCTTACTTTAGCCACTAAAATAAGCGATTATTTGTTTGAGTAAGCGATTGAATATTCATCAATTAGATTTTGATAAATTTGTTTTATTTTATTCAGTGATTTTACATATTTCATTCGGTATGATTTTTGATTTTCATTATTTTTTAATTACTACTTATTTTTGTCATAGAAAATAAACCTCCTCATGCAATCTGAACACTGTTCTTCTACCATCATATAATTTATTTGCAATGTCATCCCAAGCCATTAGTGTTATTTTATTAATGATAATAATATGATCGTTCTCAATATTATCTAATCACTCAAAACTAATTGGAGTTGATGAATTTATACCAAACACCGATTATTAATAATATGATTAATCCAATTAATGTAATTGCAAAAGGAATTAATGTCTTTATTCTTGCATTTAAATTACCATGCTTTTTCTTGTTTCCATCAAAAAATGTCATTAAATCTTTTGCTATTTTTGATAATTCATAGGCTTTTTCACTATTTGACACCACCTATTTCTTTATACACTTATTATACGTTTATTATACACTTTTTACAGGGAGTTTTTGTACATATTTTACTTTTTTTATAACAACTTTTTATTTGTCCAAAATATAAGGAGTACTTTATTTTGTTAACTAACCTTAATCAAAAAAAGGCTTGATAACAATTTGTATCAAACCTATTACTTTTTTAATGTGTGGAATAACCTATTTTGATACAATTTGCGTACACCGCTTAGAAAGTGCGTACAGTTTGCTGAAAATGCGTACAGCTAAAAAAAGACTAGAAGAATTTAGTTCCTCTAGCCTTTTTGTTGATATTTAATTTTGTCTAATCATTCAGTATTATTTCTTTTTGGTGAACAATGATTTAATCTTTGCTCCGATATTTTTAAAGAAGTTTCCAATAGCCATGAAGCCATTCTTCAAGGCAACGCCTAAGTCTGCAAAAGTCTTTTTCTTAATCGCAAACCAGAAGATTGCAAATCCGCCGATTCCGGCAAGCAGCACCGAACCGATTACGATACCTGCAACCTGTCCGCCCGAAAGTCCGTCCTTTTTAGTAGGCGGGATGATTTCGCCACCGTCCGAAGGCTTATCTTCATATACAGCCGTAAGGGTTGTGTCGCCGTTTATGGTAAAGGTATAACTCTTTTCGGTGCTTACGATTTTTCCGCTTTCGTCCTGCCAGCCCTTGAATACTTTACCTTCTTTATCTTCTGCCGTTACTGTTACGCTTTCGCCTTGTTTATACGTTCCGCCACCCGTTCCGTCGTTTACGGTAATAGTGTACTCGATATCTTCGTAATTTGCGGTTGCGGTTACAGCATTTACAGGCATATTAAAGGTAAGACTTGTTTTAGTTGTATCAAGGCCGCTTATTCCATCAATCGTCCAACCCGAAAATTTCTTTCCGGTTTCAGGGGCGTCTGCGGTGATAGTTACGCTTGCGCCTTGAATAAACACACCGCCACCCGTTCCGCCGTTTACGGTAAGATTGTATGAAGAAACACCGCTTTCAGGAACGTCCACTTCGGTAACTGCTCCTGCATTGTAGTTATCTGTTTCCTTAAACCTTATTTGATATCTACCGGACGAAAGTCCTGTAACATCGCTACCTGTTCCCGAAGTCCAAGCAGAATCGCCTACTTT
>UMGV01074210.1_pt1 | contig 20811 bp, 20 predicted proteins | sample 1965361 | NCBI WGS metagenome assembly UMGV01 (sample SAMEA4836081, study PRJEB28245) | human gut metagenome | biome: gut microbiome; material: fecal sample | place: Denmark | collected 2008
GCTGCTTGGGTAACTCAGTATTCTGTGTGGAAAAGGAAGATTAAGAAAATGAACGAAGGTATTAAAGATAATAACGATATAAATTGATCCCGCCGCTCTGCATCCTGCGCCTTGTTTTAACAACAGAATAAACCACATACATAGCCGCTTGGTTTTCAAAAGAAATCATGCGGCTATTTCTATTTTGAAGGAGGTATTCGCTATGAACGAAACAGATTACAACGCTCGTCTTTATGAGAAAATGAAAGCCGAGCAGGATAAATACCGGGACAGGCTACTGCATCAGGAGCCGCCTGAAAAAGAGAAAACGGTGCAACCCCGATTGTGGGGTTACACCGTATCCCTGCAAAAAACATCCTTATGGGGCTTTGCCTGATGTGTCTGCCCTCAGCTTTTCTTCAATTCCGGGATTTTTTCACCCGCAGCGCCATCACCGCCAGGCCCGGCAGGGCCAGCAGCGCCCACCAGGGAGATGTGCCCGCTGCGCTCGTCTCCGCCTCCCAGCCGGCGTACAGCGTCATGTTCGCCGTAACAGGTGTGGAAATATCCCAGGGCTGTGTCAGCGCCTGGTCCGTATACCAGCCGGTAAAACGGTATCCCTCCCGCAGCGGTGTACCGGGCGCGGACAGGCACTGTCCGCGCCTGACCGTTTGGGGTGGCAGCACGCTGCCGCCGCCGGTGTCGAACTTCACGACGCACTGGTCGCTGACCACCACCGCCGCGTCGGCGGATGACGCGGCATATCTTTCCCGGCCGTCCTCCCGGGACACCAGGAAATTCCGGCTGCGCAGCGTCGATGCGCCGTCCTCTCCGACCACTTTGAACTGAAACAGGGCCACCACCGTGTCCGCCTCCCAGTTCGCAGCGCCGTCAAAGGACACAAAGCTGAAATAGCAGGCCCTGCAGCCGTCAGCCGCCGCAACGTCTGCCGTCCGCACGCCGTCGGCCGTCATGATGTTCTCCGGCAGGAGCTGCAGGAACGCGGGATCATAGACCACCTCGTCCTGCATAGCGTACATAGCGAAGCCGCCATCGCTGTCGGTGCGTTCCAGATGCAGTGCCGCCGTAACGGTATCCCCGGGCTGCACCTGCTCATCCGTCTCGCCGTCCACCGACAGTACAAATTGAAACTGCGGCCCTTCCTCCGCCCACGCCGTCACTGGCAGCAAAAATGTCAGCAGTACCGCCGCCAACAGCGCGGCACGGAAAATACTTCTCCCTCTGCACATATCTCTTTCTCTCCGCACAGATGCCCTGCCGTCAAATGAAAAACTTCTTGTGCAGCGACCGGCGCAGCGGCTTGCACACCGCGACGACCAGCAGCATAGCACCCAGCACCACGCACACTGCCAGCGGGTAGAAGGACCACAGAAACGTGTCATGAAGGTGGAATGTGACGTTCAGCAGGAATTCCACCAGCACGGCGTACCCTCCGGCCAGGATCAGCCCGCCGCCCAGCGTATACAGCGTTCCGGAGGGAACATACCGCAGCAGCGTCACCACCGACGTCACCAGCACCATGGCCGCGCCTGTTACCGGCAGGGCGAAGCTGAAAAACCAACCGCCCCGGGTGGCCAGGTCGATATACAACAGATATACGCCGATGGCCGCAAAGCCCACCGGCACGAAGATCACCGGATTGGGCCGCTTGAACCACAGGGGCAGCACCGTCAGCACATACAGCAGCAGCAAGCCGCCCACCGCGAAGCCGGACCATACGATCCCGCCGTTCACCCGCCAGTCCACCAGTACGCAAATGACCGCCGGCAGCAGCATACACACCGTCACCACGAACATTGCTCCCACCCGACTGACCTCCTCGTTGAGATGCTCTGCCGGAGGATAAGGCGGCTCCCCATTACCACAGGGCAGGTCCGGGTGAAACACCCGTGTTCCGCACAGCGGACAGATCTTCTCGCTGTCCGCCAGCTCTACGCCGCATTTGATGCAATACATATCGTCTCCTCTTTTCCTCAACGGGTGTTGCTCTCCACCTTGACCGGCAGGCCAAGTCGGTGCAGCACGCGGTAAAACGCCAGCTCCAGCGCCGGCTCCCGGATATTGCGGATGCAGTTGATATACGCCGTGCCGTTCCAGGTGATCACGCCGCAGTTGTGGGGCGCGCGGGCCTGCACGCCGATGATGAAGTCCATCCGCGTCACGTAGGGCGTCATCACCTCCGGCAGCTCCACCCTTCCCAGGTTGGACAGGCACAGGCAGGATTTGCACTCGCCCACCGCGTCGAACACAGCCTTCATGGCGATATTCTTGATGAACAGCGGCATGACCCGCAGCACCGGCGAGCGCTCGCTGGCCACGTTGGCGGCAAACTTGGCCCGCATGGTGCGCCGGTTGTTCTCCATGCCCATCTTGTGGTGTACCAGCTGGCACAGCTCATCGAAGGAGCAGTCCCCCATCCGGGGATCGATCTCCGGTGTGATATAGGACGCAAAGTTCCGCAGCGTGGCGCTGGGGAACAGAGTCCGCAGATTTACCGGCAGCAGCACCTTCACCGGCTTCCGGGCGGCACGGCGCGGAACGTCCTTCGCCTGGATGTCCAGGATAGCCTGCATCATGGCGGCACACAGCAGCTCTGTCACGGAGATGCCGAAGCCCCTGGCACAGTCCCGGAGCTTGTCCGCCGGGATCATCATGGTTACAATATCCTTATAGCCGTCCGGCTCGGGCGTACCGCTGAGGTGATAGGCCGTGGCCTCCCTGCGGCTCAGCTTCACATCCCCGGCATAGCGGGCGAAGCTGTCCTCCACCTCCTCCGCCGAGGGTTCTTCCAGCCGACCCAGCACGCCCTTCTCCGCCGGGATGACCAGCCCATACTTCTGGCTCAGATACTCCGCCAGCAGGGATTTCAGAAACACCAGCGCCCCCGTGCCGTCGGTAAGGGCGTGGAAAAACTCCACCGCGATCCGCTCATGATACACCAGCACCCGGAACGCACACTGCCGCACCTCATAAAACGGCGCATGGGCCAGCGGGCAGCTCTTCTCCGCCTGTATGGCCGGCGCTTTGGGGATCTCCTCCAGATAATACCAGAACGCGCCCCGCCGCAGCCGCACGGCGATGGAGGGAAACCGGCGCACCGTAACATCCAGCGCCCGGCGCAGCACCTCCGTGTCCACCGGCTCGGTCAGCGTGGCGGACAGGCGGAAGAAATTGTTCCAGTTCCGCCGCTTGGCGGCGGGATAGATCTTGGCCGCGTTGTCCAGCCGCATCCAGCGCAGGCTGCGGGCCGGGGACAGGTTCTTGGTCAGAAAGCGGTCGATGGCCGCCATATCCTCTTCCATGTTCTCACTGAGGCAGTACAGCACATAGGCGTGCCACCGCTCCGGTGCGATGTGCAGCGTGCTCCTGCAGCCGCTCTGCACCAGCTTCTCGTGAAGCGCCCGGGCGTCGTCCAGCAATATCTCGTCCCCGCCGGCGAACAGCAGGGACGGCGGGAAGCCGGTGAGGTCGCCGAACACCGGCGAGCACAGCGGATCGGCGGGGTCAGTGGTATAGCACTTGGCATAGAACTCCAGCAGCTCCTGGGTGAGGGACGGGTCGTTGTCCCGGTTCGTCTCGTAGGACCGCCCTGAGCCGGTGAGGTCCACCCACGGGGAAATGCCGATAAGCCCACAGGGCAGCTCCAAGCCCTCCTGCCGCAGCCGCAGGCACAGGGCGTAGATCAGTCCGCCGCCGGCGCTCTCGCCGCACAGCAGGATCTGCCGGGGCGCATAGCCCTTCTTCAGCAGGTAGCGATAAGCCTCCAGCGCGTCGTCCACCGCCGCGGGATAGGGGTTCTCCGGCGCTAACCGATAGGCGGCGCAGAACACCCGCACGCCGCACTGGCTGGCCAGCGTGGCGGCAAAGCCTTTGGCATACTCCAGGCTGCCGCAGGTGTAGCCGCCGCCGTGGAGATAGAGGATCACGCCGGAGCGGCGCTCGTCCTTGGGCATGACCCACGCCCCCTGAAACGCGCCGAAATCGTGGTCCTTCATGTAGACCTCCCGCTTGTGGAGGACACTCATCAGCTCACCCAGCTTGTCCTGCCCCTTGCGGGTGGTCTCCAAAGAGCAGTTGGCCACAAAGGGCTTGAAAAAATGCAGTTGGGCGCGTACCAGCTTTGCCGAGAGTTCCATAGGCACGGCCTCCTTTGTCCATGAGAATTTACAGGTCCAGCTTCAGGTCGCCGTCCTTGATCCAGCCGCACCGGCGCAAGGGGATGGCGATAAGCCACGTCAGCACGGCGGGCAGCACGAAGGAGATCAGCACCAGCCCCAGCCAGTCCATGCCGGTGATGGCGGTCTTGACCCCGGCGGCGATGTCGTTGACCCAGCCGGTATAGACGCCGATCTGCCCCACCAGACCGCAGGTGCCCATGCCGGAGGACACCGGCGCACCGTTCATCTCCATGCGGAAAATGCAGGTCGCGATAGGCCCGGTGATGGCGGAGGCTACCGTGGGCGGGATCCATATCCGTGGGTTGCGGACGATGTTGCCCATTTGCAGCATACTGGTGCCGATGCCCTGCGCCGCCAGACCGCCCCAGCGATTTTCGCGGAAGCTCATAACGGCGAAGCCCACCATCTGGGCGCAGCAGCCCGCCACGGCGGCGCCGCCGGCCAGCCCCGTCAATCCCAGTGCCGCGCAGATGGCGGCGGAGGAGATGGGCAGCGTCAGCGCCACGCCGATGACCACTGAGACGATGATGCCCATGAAGAAGGGCTGCAGCTCCGTCGCCCACATGATGGCCTGCCCCACGGCGGCGGCCGCCTTGCCCACCGGCGCGGCGATCAGCGCGGCAAAGCCCACGCCCACCAGCACTGTGACGATTGGCGTCACAAGAATGTCGATCTTCGTCTCCTTGCTGACGGCCTTTCCCACCTCGGCGGCCACGATGGCCACGAACAGCACGGCCAGCGGGCCGCCTGCGCCGCCCATATAGTTGGTGGCAAAGCCCACGGGGATCAGGGAGAACAGCACCAGCGGCGGCGCCTTCAGCGCACCGGCGATAGCCACCGCCATGCCGGGGCCCACCATGGCCGAGCACAGCCCGCCGATGGTGTAGTTCACCGCGCCGTCGCCCTTGCCGATGGTGACGATGACGGCGTTGAGAAACCCGACGTGGAACTGCTGGCCGATGGTGTTCAGGATCGTGCCCACCAGCAGCGTGCAGAACAATCCCTGTGCCATGGCGCCCATGGCGTCGATGAAGTAGCGCTTCGCGGAGAAAACGATGTCCTTGCGGCGCAGGAACGCCCGTATCTTTTCCATGGTGATATACCTCGCTTATCGATTTTCTCCATTATAGGATGTGACGCCGTGAATGTCAATGTACCCGCCGCTTTCGGCACTGTTCCCGCAGCCAAAAAAACAGCGGCGCGCCGTCCGCCGCGTCCGGCCGGGCCAGCGCGAAGCTCTGCCGCTCCGGGTGGTACTGCACCCCCACGACAGGCAGTGATGTGTGGCAGATCCCCTCGGGAATGCCGTCGGTGGACCACTGGCACACCGTCAGCTCCCGGCCCACCGCGCGGACGGCCTGGTGGTGGTTGCTGGTAACGGCGGGCGATGTGGTCAGCAGCTGGGCCAGCAGCCCCACGGCACAGGTAGGGTGCACCATATCCTCTCCGGGGATTTGGTGGCCGGGCACGCGGTCATACAGCGTGCCGCCAAAGAACACATTCAGCGCCTGCATCCCGCGGCAGATACCCAGTATAGGCCGCCGAGACTCTGCAAACCGGGCAATGAACTGATACTCCTCCACCGGGAGGGCGTCGCCAAAAATATCCCCGCCGCCGGGCAGCAGCAGTCCCTCCGCCGCCGCGTCCTTCTCTGTGCTCACCACCGCTTCCATACCGGCAGCCGCCAGCGCGCGGCAGTAATTGTCGCAGTTCCCCTGTATGCCGTACACCAGCACTGTGGGTCTCCTCTCCATCTCCGCACCACCTCCTCCCTATTCCATGCGACCACCGGGGAAAGTATGTCTGCAGCGCAAAAGAAAAGAGCGCCTGTCCACGACAGACGCTCTTCGTTATTGGCAATTACTCCGCGGGATAGACGGAGACCTGCTTGCGGTCCTTGCCCAGACGCTCAAAGCGGACGACGCCGTCAGCCTTGGCGAACAGGGTATCATCCGTGCCCTTGCCCACGTTGGTGCCGGGGTGGATGTGAGTGCCGCGCTGGCGCACCAGAATGTTGCCCGCCAGAACGAACTGACCGTCGGCGCGCTTGGGTCCAAGACGCTTGGACTCGGAATCACGGCCATTCTTCGTAGAACCCATACCTTTTTTATGGGCGAAGAACTGCAGAGAAATGTTCAGCATTTTCAAGTACCATCCTTTCTGTAAGATGATCGAGGGGAAGGGGGCTCACGCCTCCATAACTTCGATGTTGTCGGGATATTCGTCGTGGAGCTGCGTCAGATACACCATCAGCCCCGCCAGCAAATTCTGACAGGTGCTTTCGGCGGTCTGCTCCAGTCCTCCGGGCAGCCGCAGCGAGATGGCCGCGTCCTGCTCGTTCACCTTCACGGCGGCGCACAGGCCCATCACGTCATTGACGGTGGCCTCCACCAGCCGCACGGCACTGGTCACGGCGGCGCAGACGATGTCCTCGCCTGCCTCCGCGTAGCCGCTGTGCCCCCTGGCATCAAACCCGACGATACGCGTTTCCTCTGTGAGGAACGTAACGGTGGTCATGTCCCGTGCCTCAGAACGTGATCTTGTTGATCTCGACCTTGGTGTAGGGCTGACGATGACCCTGCCGTTTGCGATAGCCCTTCTTGGGCGTATACTTGAAGATACGGATCTTCTTGCCCTTGCCGTTCTTCACGACAGTGGCGTCCACCTTCGCGCCCTCCACCACGGGAGTGCCGAACTTGGTGTTCTCACCGTCCACGATGGCCAGGACCTGATCGAAAGCCACGGCATCGCCGGCGTTCACGTCCAGCTTCTCGATGAACAAAGTGTCACCCTCGCTGACGTTATACTGCTTGCCTCCGGTCACGATAATAGCCTGCATAAGTTGTTGCACCTGCCTTTCCTTTATTACGGACTCGCTGTCGGGGGCGTCCGGCGCAGCCGGAACTTGCTGACCCATTCAAAGCGGCTTGTCAAGTATAACAGCGCCGCGTCCCGTTGTCAACAGGAAACGGCGCTGTTTCGCGAAAAAATCCTCTGTTTTGCCGCGGGACAAGCCCATTTTATCCCCTTTCGGTCCGCAAGGGCCGCCGCATCACGCTTCCCACGCGTCCACAAAGTCCATGACTGCCTCGTTCAGGTCCTTCATCGCCTTCGGGAAATCAAAGTAAATGTTGTGATCTCCCAGCACGCAGTCCGACACGGACTTCAGCGCCATGAACGGTACATCGTTCCGCAGGCACACCTGGGCCACCGCGCCGCCCTCCATCTCCACCAGCAGCGGGTGGAACGTCTCTGCGATCCACCGCGCCCGGTCACCCTTGGTGGCGAACCACTCGCCGGTGGCCACGCCGCCCACCCGATAGGGCCGTCCCGTCCGGTCCATGGCCGCTTTTGCTTTCTCCAGCTCCGCCGTGGGAAACTCCACCTTCTCCACCGTAGACACCATCCCGATGGGGTCGCCCACGGCGGTGGTGTCCACATCGTGCTGCATGAACTTCTCCGCCAGCACCAGCGTCCCGATGGGCACATCCTCAAAGCAGCCCGCCACGCCCACATTGATGAGCCGGTCCGGCCGGTACAGGTCGATGAACAGCTGGGTGGCCATGGCGGCGTTCACCTTGCCCACGCCGCCGCAGCAGGCCACTACATTCTCCCGGATGCGGTAGAACGCCACGCCGGCCGCCACCCGTTCCGGCTGCGCCTCCGGTGTCAGCAAGCTCTTGATCTCGCCTCTCATGGCGTACAGCAGTCCAGTCAGCATAGTCAGTTCCTCGTTTCTCCTGTTTTCTTCATTGTATCCCTCATTGTAAATACCTCTCCCCGCAAATGTCAAGTTGCATTTTGCCGCAGAGCCATGTAAAATAGGAAAAAACGTGAAAGGAGCGCCGCCATGACCGTCGGTATCATCTGCGAATTCGACCCTCTGCACCTGGGCCACGCCCACCTGCTGGCCCAGGCCCGGGCCATGGGCGCTTCCGCCGTAGTCTGCGCCATGAGCGGCAGCTTTACCCAGCGGGGCAGCTTCGCCGCCGTGTCCAAGGCCGCCCGGGCCGAGATGGCCCTCCGCTGCGGCGCCGACCTGGTGCTGGAGCTGCCCGTCCTGTGGGCCATGTCTCCGGCAGAACGCTTTGCCGACGGCGGCGTCGCCCTGCTGACCCGCACCGGTGCGGTGGACACGCTGCTGTTCGGTTCGGAATGCGGCGACCTGCCCGCCCTGCGGGCGGCCGCCGCCGCGCTGGACAGCCCCGCCTTCACCGAAGCCCTCCGCACCCGGCAGGAGGACGGCGTCACCTTTGCCGCCGCCCGGCAGCAGATTCTTGCGTCCCTCCCCGGTGTAAACGCATCGCTGCTGGAAAAGCCCAACAACACCCTGGCGGTGGAGTACCTCCGGGCCATCGCCCGGCAGCACAGCCGCCTTGTTCCCCTGACCATCCCCCGCATAGGCGCGGATCACGACGGCCCGCCGGAGGCGGGCACAGCCTCCGCCTCCCATCTCCGCGCCCTGCTGCACCGCGGTTCGGCAGAAGAAACCTGTGCCTTTATGCCTCCCGCCGCCGCGGACATTCTGCGCCGGGAGGTCCAGTCAGGCCATATCGCCGACCCCACCCTCTGCGAACGGGCCATTCTCTCCCGTCTCCGCACCATGTCCGAGGCGGACTGGCAGCCCTATGACCGGGGCGGTGAGGGCTTGTACCACCGGCTCTACCGCGCCGCCCAGACCGGCGCTTCCCTGGAGGAGGTGCTGTCAGCCGCCAAGACGAAGCGCTATCCCCTCTCCCGCCTGCGCCGCATGGTCATGGCCGCGTGGCTGGCCCTGCCCCCTGACGTCCCCGCCCAGCCACCTTACCTCCGGGTGCTGGCCGCCAATGCGGCAGGCCGCGCCCTGCTGCGGCAGATGCGTGACAGCGGCGCGCCGGTGCTGACCAAGCCCGCCGACGCACCCGCCTTGGGCCGTGAAGCGGCGGCACTGCTGGCGCTGGAGAGCCGCTGTACTGATCTTCGCGCCCTGGCCTGCCCCGACCCGGGCCGCCCCGGCGGAGATATGCGCACCGCGCCCCTGATACTGTGACAAAAAGAGAGACGGCTTGCGCCGTCTCTCTTTTTGTCAATTTTGTCAATCTCCGTGAGACTGCTTGCCGCTGACCGTTCCCGGCACGATCTTCACGATCATGGTGCGGTCCATGCTCTGCTGGGAGCACATATGTGCCCGCTCCAAGGACACCGGGTCAAGGGCCTGCACCAGCAGCCGCAGCGCGTGCCACTTTTCCTCTGCGTCGCGCACTACCAAAGCGCGCCCGTGCACCACAGCGGAGTCATAGGCCGTGGTCAGCTCCCCCGGCACGATCTCCGCCCTGGACACGGCGGTGAGACACACCGGCGGTTCTTTCACCAGAATGTCCCATTTCCGCCCTGCACCGGCACAGTGAAAATAGATGGCGTTCGCCGCTTCGTCGGCGATATGGTTCACCGGCACGCAGTAGGGTGTCCCGTCCCCATCCGTCATGGCCACCACGGCATAGGGCGCGTCCCGCAGCACCTGCCACGCAAACGCCGCGTCCCGTTCCTTGTCCTTTCTCCGCATGATACTGCCCTCCTCACATGATGGGCCGGCCCAGCAGCTTCTCGAACCGGGGCAGCATCCCCTCGTCCACATGGCCGGCGTTCTGGCACATATCGTAGCCGGGCAGGTTGTTGCCCTCCACCAGCACCGGGCCGTCCGGCGTGATGGCCACGTCCCAGCCGATATACTTCAAATGCGCCTCCACCCGCCTGGATGCCGTGCGGCACAGCTCCAGCGCCTGGTCAAACAGCGGGATCCGGAAGCCTGTGATCTCCGTCCCCGTCACCGGGTGGCGCTCGTAGTATTTGCCCGTTTTGTCGCAGAACGCGGGCCGGTACAGCTGGCCCTGCTCGTTCACCGGCGCGTACATGCCGCCGGAGGATACGTTGTCCACGCACACACCGCCCATGCCCATCCGCACCAGGGCGTACACCATCTGCGCGCCCTGCTCCGTCACCAGCGTGACGATACGCACGGTGTTCACCGAGTCGGGACACAGCTTACACATATCCGGGTGCTGGCGGATAGGTTCTTCAATGAGCAGCTGCCCGCCCTGCACCAGCTGCTGGTACAGCTTGTCGTAGTCCTGAATGTCCGCCGTCACGAGGCGCTGGATGCCCTCGCCGCCGCACAGTCCCGCCGGCTTGCAGAAGATGGCCTCCGTCCCGGCGCAGAAGTCCCGCAGCCCCGCCGCGTCCGTCTTACGCAAATCAAGAAACCGCCGCTTCAGCAGGTCGGCAAAGATGGTGTCAAACTCGATCTTGTCGTTGAGCTGATAGAAATACGCCGGGTCGTTCATCTGCCGGGTCAGCGCCTGGTTCTGCACGGCGGTCATATACGTCTTCCGCACCGCGCCGTGCCTCTCGGCAAACCCGAACACATGATAGTCCAGATACCCGATGCCGTACCGTACCTCGCACCACACCATGTCGCAGAAGATGAGGAAGCGGTTCTTTCCCGTCTCCTCATGGACGGCGTTGACATGGAGCTTCAGCCGCGCCATACTCAAATGCTTCAGCTGCCGGAAAAAGGTAGCCAGTTTTCTTCCCATAGTCCGTTCCTCCGTTTCAACAGTTTTTACCGTCCCAGCCGCCCGGCGATACGCCGCAGCGGCCCGGTGATCAAGCTCCGCTCATAGCGGTTCATGCCAAACAGCCACATGGATACTCCGTACACCGCCACGAACAGCAGCCCCGGCGGGATCAGCGCCCAATAGCTGGCCGGATGCACGAACACCGCCAGCAGCACCGCCGTCACTGCGGGCAGGACCATCGCCGGCAGCAGGTGGCAGATGTGCCGCCAGAAGCCGGGGATGTTCAGCCCCACGCGTCTGTAGTAGTACCGGTTCATCAGAAACACGTTTCCCACCAGCGTGGCGATCGCCGTGCCGATGGCTGCGCCCAGGCCCTCCCACTTCATGCACAGCGGGATGGAGATCAGGATATTGCCCACCAGCACGCCCAGATACACCAGCGAACGGTATTTGTGCATATTCTTGGCCCGCTGGATCTCGATGCCCACCGTCTGTATATTCGTCCACAGACAGGCGAAGAACAGCAGCAGCGCCGTCCAGTAGTCCACCCGGAACTGCTCGCCGCCGCCCCACAGTACCACAAAGGACTGCCCGATGGCCACGAACCCCAGGAAAATGCCCCCCAGCAGAATGAACTGCAGCCGTCCCACCTTGGTAAACAGCGCGTCCAGCGTCCGCATGGGCGCGTTCTCCGCCACCAGCCGGTGTACTCTTGGCGTCATCACGTTGGAGATGGCGTTGCCGAACAGCAGGAAATAGTTGTTCAGCTGGGCGGCGATGACATACACCGTCACCGCCCCCGAGCCGTGAAACCACGTCAGCAGCTGCCGGTCAATGCTCCAGTTCAGGTTGTCCACCACAATGCCGATGAACACATATACCGTGAACCCGAACATCTCCCGCAGCAGCGCGAAGTCATACCGCCGGAACGCGAAGGGCATTTTCAGCTTTTTCAGGCAGTAAAAGATGTTGACAACGCCGCTGATCACCGTAAAAATCAGCGACACGATGGTCAGCATCACGGACCGGTAGCCCATCAGCAGCAGCGGGATCATGATCAGCGGGTTCAGCACCTGCTTTCCCATAGCCACGATCTTTTGGAACAGATACTGCTCGTTGATGGTCACGTGGCTCTCGAACACGCTGATGGGGAACGTCAGTGCCGCGTTGACGGACAGGATGCGCAGCAGCCGCTCCGCCAGGTCGATCTCCTCCGCCGTCAGCTTCTTGCCGAAGACCACATCGCAGTATGAAAGGCCGAATCCGATGGCCAACACCAGCCCGCCCAAAATAAGATACGTCACCAGGAACATCCCGTTGAGCTTGGCGCACCCCTCCTTGTCCCCGGCCGCCCGGAAACGGGAGTAGTACCGCACATACGCGCTGCCCAGTCCGAAGCTCAGCAGGTTCAGATACGAGATGATGGGCAGCACCGCCTGGTACACACCGAACTCGCTGCCGCCCAACTGCCGCAGCATGATGGGCGTATACACCAGCGAGATGACCGTGCTCAGGGCCATGGACACATAACTCAGCGCAGCGCCGGCCCGTATTTGATTGACTCGCACCGCCGCACTTCCTTCCGTCCGCAGTATCTCAACAGAATAAAATAGTATCTTATTATATCCGATAATCCCCCCGCTGTAAAGCCGCCGGGCAAAAAATGGTTTTCATTTTCCCAAGCCCCTGCTATAATCGTCCTAACGAAGCGAAAGGAGCGCCGCGCCATGGCCAACAAAAAGCTGAAGCTGCTGTACCTCGCCCGGTTTCTGCATGAGGAGACGGACGAGCAGCACCCCAAGACACTGCAGGATATGCTTGCCTACCTGGCCGCCCGGGGCATCACCGCCGAACGCAAGAGCGTTTACGATGATCTGGAGCTTCTGTCCCTGTACGGCCTGGATGTTCAGTCCGTCCGCGGCAAGACCTACGGCTACTTTCTCGGCCAGCGGGACTTCCAGCTCCCGGAGCTGAAGCTGCTCATCGACGTGGTCCAGGCCTCCCCCTTTCTCACCCGGAACAAGAGCATGGAGCTCATCGCCAAGCTGGAGCATCTCACCAGCCGCCCCAACGCCCGCCAGCTCCGCCGTCAGGTCTACGTCATGGACCGCGTCCGTACCCACAACGAACAGCTCTACTACGCCGTGGACGGTCTCCACACCGCCATCAACGACGACCGGCAGGTCACGTTCCGTTACTTCGACTGGCGGCCCGACGGCGGCAAGGAGTACCGCCGGGACGGCGCGCTGTACCGCGTCGATCCCGTAGCCCTCTGCGTGGACAGACATTACTATCTCGTGTCCTACGACCCCGCCATCCAGGACTACCGCCATTACCGGGTGGACCGCATGGAGGGCCTCACCGTCACCGATACGCCCCGGGACCCGCTGCCGGAGAACTTTGACCTGGGCCGTTACGTCAAGACCATTTTCGATATGTATAACGGCCGCACGGAGACGGTGCACCTGCGGTTTGACCGTGCCCTCATCAACGTGGTCATGGACCGCTTCGGAGCGGACGCCCACATCCGCCCCGACGGTAATTGGATCGCCGTCACTGCCCCGGTGGAGGTCGGCCCTACGTTCTACGGCTGGCTGGCCCAGTTCGGCCCGCAGGCGGAGCTGACCGCCCCCGCCGCCGTCCGCACCGAGTTCGCCGCCCACTGCCGCGCCATTCTGGAGCTGTATCAGTAGCAGCCGCCCTCCTGCGCTATCATTGCGAGCCAGTCCGCAGACTGGTCGTGGCGATCCGTTCTTTTTGCCTCCGGCGGCCTCTTTTCTTTCAGCAGCGAAAGAAAAGAGGGAAAGAAACGCCGCCAAAAACTACGTTTTTGGATTTCCTTGCGCGCCTTCGCCCGCTGTTTATCCCGCTTGTTTTTTGGCACGCGAACAAAGCGCCCATCAAATTTCACCTAAATATTGCATCGTCTCTGCTTCTCTTTTCGCCGCCGCTTTTGCTCTGAAATGTAGACGCACCAGGCTCTACCGTGGCTGAGGTCAGCGGCAGCGGCGCAGACGCAGAGACAGTCCTTTTATCCGCACGACAAAATGAAATCTCCGTGACCGTGTGGTATAAGCCAACAATGTGCAGCCGAGCATAGCGCGCAGGAAGTCTTGAAACCTTTGGTTTCAAGCAGACCTTTTGGTCACTTTTGGGGCTGCGGCCAAAAGTGACCCGCCCCGGGGCGCGGAACGACCCTCTTTCGCCAAGGAAAGAAAGCACTCCGCCGAGCCCTAACAATAAGCATGAAAAAAGAACCGCCGGACGGCGGTTCTTTTTTCATGCTTCCTCCCTGTCGGAAGGCTCTTCCGTCTCGATGTAAAGCTCCTCACATTGACGTTGCGCCTCAATCAGCAATTCCATCGCTTTCTCCGCCGCATCGACCATAGTCACATACATCTTTTTGTAATCAGCCATCGTTTCACCCCCCCTATATGGATAGTTTAGGACATATAGTCCAAAATTGCAATGGGAAAATTCTGTTTCTCTATAATGAATCTCGGTGATGACGATGAAAACAAGAATTCGTGACCTGCGCGAGGACGCGGACTACACCCAGCAAAAGGTCGCCGACTACCTGATGTGTGACCAATCGCTTTACTCCAAATATGAACGCGAGGAGCGGGAGCTGCCTTTGGCCTACGCCGTCAGCCTGGCCGACCTGTACGGCGTCAGTTTGGATTATGTGGTGTACCGTACAGACACAAAAAAGCCCTATCCCCGAAAATAATATCCTGATACACGCAAAAAAGAACCGCCGGGACGGCGGTTCTTTTTTGCTATCCAGTTTGCCTTTACAGCAGGGAGAAATTCACGATCAGCCCCGCGAATACGATGGACACCATGCTCAGCAGCTTGATCAGGATGTTGATGGCCGGACCTGCGGTGTCCTTGAAGGGGTCGCCCACGGTGTCGCCCACCACGCCGGCCTTGTGGCACTCGCTGCCCTTGCCGCCGAAGTTGCCCGCCTCGATGTACTTCTTGGCGTTATCCCACGCGCCGCCGGCATTGGCCATGTAGATAGCCATCAGGAAGCCGGTGACGGTAGCGCCGGCCAGCAGGCCCACAACACCCTTGAAGCCCAGGATCATGCCCACCACGATGGGCGTCACCACCGCGATGACGGTGGGCAGCACCATTTCCTTCAGGCTGGCCTTAGTGCACAGATCCACGCACCGCGCGTAGTCGGGATCAGCCTTTCCCTCCATCAGCCCGGTGATCTCACGGAACTGGCGGCGTACCTCCAGCACCACGCTCTGGGCCGCGCGGCCCACGGAGTTCATGGTCAGCGCCGCGAACACAAAGGGCAGGCACGCACCGATAAACAGGCCCACCAGCACCACCGGGTTCATCAGGGAGAAGTCCTCGAACGTCACATCCGCGCCCACTTCCTTTACCTTTTCGATATAGGAGGCCATCAGGGCCAGCGCGGTCAGCGCGGCAGAGCCGATAGCAAAGCCCTTGCCGGTGGCAGCGGTGGTGTTGCCCAGGGAGTCCAGTGCGTCTGTGCGCTTGCGGACCTCCGGCTCAAGGCCAGCCATTTCGGCGATGCCGCCGGCGTTATCGGCCACAGGGCCGTAGGCGTCGGTGGCCAGCGTGATGCCCAGGGTGGACAGCATACCCACGGCCGCCAGTGCGATACCATACAGACCCATGCCCGCGTTGGCCGCGCCGCCGGACAGGAAGAACGCCAGCAGGATGCAGACCGCAACGATGATGATGGGCACAGCGGTGGACAGCATACCCAGACCCAAACCGCCGATAATGATAGTTGCAGAACCGGTCTGACTCTTGCCGCTCAGCTCCTGGGTAGGCTTGTAGGTGTCAGAGGTATAATACTCTGTGGCCTTACCGATCAGCACACCGGCCACTAAGCCGGACAGGATGGCCACATACAGTCCCCAGTGCTCCATGCCCAGCAGGCCGCGCACCAGGAAGAAAGAAATGATAGCGATCAGAATAGCGGACAGGTTCGTGCCCCTGGACAGCGCCTTCAGCAGCGTGCGCTGGTCGGCGTTCTCCTCAGTCTTGACGAAGAACGAGCCTATGATGGAGCAGAGGATGCCCACCGCCGCCATGACCATGGGAATAGCCATGGCCTTGAACGCCTGATCAGAGAAAGCCGCCACGCCCAGCGCGGAGGCGGAGATGATAGAGCCGACATAGGACTCATACAGGTCAGCGCCCATACCGGCCACGTCGCCCACGTTGTCACCCACGTTATCGGCGATAACGGCGGGGTTACGGGGGTCGTCCTCGGGGATACCGGCCTCCACTTTACCCACCAGGTCGGCGCCCACGTCAGCCGCCTTGGTGAAGATGCCGCCGCCCACGCGGGCGAACAGCGCCATGGAGCTTGCACCCATACCAAAAGTAAGCATCGCGCTGGTAATGTCGGCGGCCTCCAGCTTGAAAACAAAGCGAAGGAGCAGGAACCAGACGGAGATGTCCAGCAGGCCCAGGCCCACCACGGTGAAGCCCATGACGCTGCCGGCGGAGAACGCCACCCGCAGGCCCTTATTCAGGCCGTCGCGGCAGGCGTTGGCGGTACGGCAGTTGGCCTTGGTGGCGATACGCATACCCACAAAGCCGCTGAGCCCGGAGAAAAATCCGCCGGTCAGGAATGCAAACGGCACAAACCAAGTCAGTAACTTACAGGCCGCCATAATGCACAAAACCACGATCATACAGGCAAAAAACACACCTACAACGGTATATTGCCGTTTCAGATATGCGTTGGCGCCCTCGCGGATGGAGCGCGAAATTTTGCTCATAAGGGGAGTTCCTTCGTCGAAGCTGAGAACGCGCCTGCCCATGATGAAGGCAAAGACCAGCGCGATGACAGCTCCCATAAGAGTTGCCAATACCAGGTACTTTTCCATGTGATTTTCCTCTTTCTGTCCCTATTTTGCGGGGTGTTTTTGTTCCGGGAACATTATAGGGAAATTCGGACCACCCGTCAAATTTTCTGACTTTTTTTGGGAGCGGCACACAAAATTTCAACTTTTTAACGTCATATTGACTGGAACATTTTTTGAGAATAACATCATTTTTTTATCTTATTTTGTACCGTTTTCCCCAGCATATAAAAAACGTACCATACGTTTAGTATGTATTTTTGTGCCCTATTTTGTGTTTTGTTTATGTTTAAAAAATTTTTTTCACGAACTTTTTGGAGCAAAAACAGAAAAATCGGGCAGAAAACCAGAAAAAATCTTTTCATCACTTTTTCGAGTTGTTCCAGGTACGTTTCCGCTCGCCGCTATTAACGCTTTTTGTGATTTTGCACAAGAAAAAAGCGGGACGTTCCCGTCCCGCTTTTAAGGTTATTTTTTTCTGGAAAAATCTTGAACCTTCTTGAATAGTTTCTGGGAATATACCGGAAATTCCCTGTAAGATATTTGTATATTCTTATATGTGCGATATACGCGGCCTGATGGGTGCAAATACCCACGCCGGTGCAGACACCGGCGTGGGTATAACAGGCTCTGATGCGCACAGCTCACTCAGCTGAGGAAGTCCTTCAGCTTTTTAGAGCGGGAGGGGTGGCGCAGCTTCCGCAGGGCCTTGGCCTCGATCTGACGGATGCGCTCACGGGTGACGTTGAACTCCTTGCCCACCTCCTCCAGAGTGCGGGTGCGGCCATCCTCGATGCCGAAGCGCAGCTTCAGCACCTTCTCCTCACGGGGGGTCAGGGTGGAGAGCACGTCCACCAGCTGCTCCTTCAGCAGGGTGAAGCTGGCGGCCTCGCTGGGCTCGGATGCGGCCTCGTCGGGGATGAAGTCGCCCAGATGGGAGTCCTCCTCCTCACCGATGGGGGTCTCCAGGGACACCGGCTCCTGCGCGATCTTCAAAATTTCCCGCACCTTGTCCACGGGCATATTCATCTCCTCGCTGATCTCCTCGGGGCTGGGGTCGTGGCCCAGCTCCTGGAGCAGCTGGCGGGAGACGCGGATGACCTTGTTGATGGTCTCCACCATGTGGACGGGGATGCGGATGGTGCGGGCCTGGTCGGCAATGGCGCGGGTGATGGCCTGGCGTATCCACCAGGTGGCATAGGTGGAGAACTTGTAGCCCTTGGTGTAGTCAAACTTCTCCACAGCCTTGATCAGGCCCAGGTTGCCCTCCTGGATCAGATCCAGGAACAGCATACCGCGGCCCACGTAGCGCTTGGCGATGGACACCACCAAACGGAGGTTGGCCTCAGCCAGCTGCTGCTTGGCCTTTTCACCGGCCTTGATCTGCTTTTTCAGCTCCGCCAGCTCGTCCTCCGGGATGGGGTCAGCGCCCTCCTGCTCCGCCTGTGCCAGACGCTCCTGCGCCTCGCGCCCGGCGGACATGACGGTGGCCAGCTCCACCTCCTGATCGGCGGTGAGCAGAGGGACCTTGCCGATCTCCTTGAGGTACATACGCACCGGGTCGTCGATGTTGAAGCTGTCCACCAGCGCGTTGGGGTCGACCAGCTCTTCCTCCTCGATCTCGGCGATCTCCTCCATTGCCGGTTCGCTGTCCTCGACGGGCAGGTCAGTCAAAAAGTCCTCCGCGCCCACCTCGATGCCCAGTGTCTCCAGTGAGTCGTAGATGGAGTCCATCTGCTCGCCCTCAAGATCCATCGCGTCCAGCACCTCGGACAGCTCGCCGGCGTCCAGTCTGCCCTTTTTTCTGCCCTTGACGAGCAGCTCCTTCAGCTTCTCGTTTTTTGCCACCAGCGCGGCGGCGGGCAGGGACGCCAGCGTCTTCTCGTCCAGCACCCCCTTGCCGGGCTTGTCCTGGGGTGCGGGTCTGTCCTCGTGCTTCGTGTCCCCGGTGGGGGCGCTGTCCCCGGCCAGCAGCTGATCCGCCATCCGCTCGAGCTGCTCTGCGGTGTACTTCTCTTCACTCATGTTCGCTTTCCTCCGTAGCCTTTTTTATCTTTATATATTTCCTGCGCCGCGGCCAGCGGGTCCTGCCCGCCGTAGCCGCTGCGCTTCATGTACTCCTCACGAATGATGCGGATGTAGCTGTCCAGCTCCTGCTGCCGGTTGGTCGCGGACACCGGCTTTTGCAGGATGGCGGTCAGGTGGCTCATCTCCTCCGGCGACAGCACGGCGGACAGCGCGGTCATGCCGCTGCCCCGGCGACGCCACAGCTCACCGTAAATGCGGCCCAACAGCGGAGAGGAGAACTCCTCCGGCCGCAGGGGCATCTCAGCGGGAAACAGACTCTCGTCCTGCACCAGCAATCGCAGAAGCCCCTCCTCCGCCATGGCGCTGCGGGGAACGGCATAGCGCATGGCGCGGTCGCCGGGCTGGAGCGAGGCCACCGGATTCAGATCCCGGCGGAGCTGCTTGCTCCGGGCCTTGGCACGGCGCTGCCGGGCGGCGCGCTGCACCTCCTGCCGCATCACGTCCGGCGGCAGGCCGGCCGACTCGGCGGCGCGGGTGGTATAGATGTCCCGCTCCACAGGGTTTTCCAGCTTGCACAGCAGCTGGCTGATTTCCTGGGCGTAGCCGATGCGGCCCTGATCGTCCTTCAGGTCGTATTTGGCGGCCACCTCGGACACGCTGAACTCAATACCGTTGGCGCTGCCGGACAGCAGTCGCTCAAAGGCGTCCCGGCCCTGATATTTGATGAAGTCATCGGCATCCTGCTTGACGTATTTGCCGTCCGCCAGCCGCTGGGGCAGGCGCAGAACCCGGACGGTGAAGTCGGTGTTCCGCAGCAGCTCCAGTGCCCGATCCGTGGCCATCGAGCCGGCGCTGTCGTTGTCGTAGCAGAGGATCAGCTCCTTGGTAAAGCGGCTGAGAAGCCGTATCTGCTCCTGGGTCAGGGCCGTGCCCATGCAGGCCACGGCGTTGTCGAAGCCGGCCTGATGGAGCGTGACCACATCCAGGTTGCCCTCGCAGAGGATGATATTGGGGCGCTTCGTCTTTTTGGCCAAATTCAGGCCGTAGAGCACGCGGCGCTTGCTGTACGCCACGGTTTCGGTGGTGTTCATGTATTTAGGCTCAGAGTTGTCGATGACACGGCTGCCGAAGCCCACCACGTCGCCCCGGATGTCGATGACCGGCAGCATGAGCCGGTTGCGGAACTTATCGTACAGATTGCCGCTTTTGCCCTGCACCGCCAGGCCGGCGGCCAGCAGCTCGGTCTTGGTGAAGCCCTGGGCGGTCATGGCCCGGAGCAGGGCGTCCCACTGGTCCAAGGACGCGCCCATGCCGAAGCGGACAGCCACGCCCCGGCGGATCTGCCGCTTGTCCAGATACGCCTGGACCGCCTGACCCTGCGGCCCTTGGAGCTGGTCGTAATACCAGCGGGCGGCGGTGCGGTTCAGCTCCAGCACGCGGCGGCGGAGCTTCTCCGCGGCGGAAGCTCCCTCGCTCTCCTCCGGCATGGGGATATTGGCACGCTTGGCCAGGAAGCGGACAGCCTCGGGAAAGGTAAGGCCCTCGATGTCCATGATGAAATTGATCACGTCGCCGCCTTTTTTGCAGCCGAAGCAGTGGTACATCTGCTTGTCCGGCGCGACGGAGAAGGACGGTGTCTTCTCGCTGTGGAAGGGACACAGTCCGAACAGGTTGCTGCCGTGACGGGTCAGGGTAACGTAGCCGGAGACCACGTCCACAATGTCGCTGCGGGCCATGAGCTCGTCCATAAAGCTCTGGGTAAAGGTCATCTGCGCCCCTCCTTTCCGGGGTCTTAACTTAACTATACCAAAAAAAATGGGGAAATCCTCTTTTTTCGGGGAAAATTTTTTTGGGAGACGCATATACTGCCGTGAGGTGAGGGTATGAAGCGCGTTCCGATCTTTCCATGCATCGTGGGGCTGCACGCGGCGCTGGCGGCGGCGGCACTGCTATGGGCGCTGCAGGCGCGGTTCGGCGATCCGCTGACAGCGGCGCTGTCGCCGGCGTGGGACAGCCCGTGGGAGCAGGGCAAGGCGGCGTTTTTCCCGCTGCTGGCCGCCGGGCCGGTGATATGGTATCTGGCGGGAGGCGGAAGCCGGAGCGGGCTGTGCGCCATGGCCATGGCAGGCGGCGGGGCGGCAACGGTGCTGGCGCTGGCAGGGGCAGCGCCGGCCATAGCGGCCGGCGGGGCGA
>UMGV01070634.1_pt1 | contig 20800 bp, 13 predicted proteins | sample 1965361 | NCBI WGS metagenome assembly UMGV01 (sample SAMEA4836081, study PRJEB28245) | human gut metagenome | biome: gut microbiome; material: fecal sample | place: Denmark | collected 2008
TAAATAAAGTTAAATCAAAGTGTTGCGGAATTAAGGTAGAATCAAAATTTGGATTAACAATCTTTGCAGTAACGTCAACAGTATTATCGTTCTTAAAAGTAGCCATAGCATCCGCTATAGCATCTATGGCAGCATTTATATCAACAATTTCTGTTTTACCAGAATTTGCAGTTATAGCAGCGTTTAATTCTTCTGCCTGTTTTGCCCAATCCTTATTCTCGTTATAAAGAGATGTTGCCTTACTAATAAGAGAAGGATAATAAGAGCTACCATCATACGTCAATTTAAAATCATCAATACCGATCTTAAAATTATCATCCTTTCTATCTGCAGTAATTGTTATTGTTGCATATTTTTGACCTTCGGCAATTTCAAAATCTATATTATAGTCAGCCCAATCTGCTTTGTCTTGAGCTGAAAAATTGATGTCTTTTCTTTTATCAGCAACTGTCACATAAAAAGAGCTTGAGCCTTTTGCCTTATAGGCTGTAGCAGAAAAAGATAGAGTATATTTACCAGGCTTTAAATCTCTAAGAGTCTGACGAAGATAAAGAGTTGAATTACCATAACGCATACGAGCAAAATATGACTTTCCATTCTTTGCAGCCCATTTAACTTTATCTTGATTCAGATTATCTGCGACATAAGTCATTCCGAAGACGTCATTATTATCTTGATTCCACTCTACGCTCCAACCTTCAGGTTTTTGTACACCACGACCATCTTTATTTATTTGTAAGAACTGAGTAGACGTACCCTCAAAACCTGGGTTCTTGATGTACTGTCCCGTTACATCTGTTTGTGCCACAGCACTACCCCCCCTATAGCCAATAGCAGGGAAGCCATCATTAGTTTGTAATGTTTCATAATCAATAATTTAGGTATTATTAAGTATTGTTAGTTATATTAATTTTCTTATTAAGTTATTAGGTAGAATGTCTATGTGTATATTTACACTATAAAGGCATAATGAATAGTTATTTGGTGGCAAAGTTATATAAAAGTTTATTTAAGTCCAAACTTTTATTGGTTTTTTTTAATTTTATTTGTGTATTTGGTACATTTATCGTAATCGTTTGGGTATTAAAAGGATAATTATACGCTTACATTTCTTTCCAAAGAGATTTTATAATCGAAACTATAAACGAAAGCAGCAGAACAGAGTTTGGCGAAACTTGGAACATAATTGGCTACACCAACGCCCTCCTTACATAAAGAGCTTTTATATTGCTATATTTTTACCCATCACTGCAAAAATATTGTTATTTATTCTAATTATTTAATAATAATATGTAACTTTGCAGCATTACCCAGCAATTAACACAATTACCACATAACAACAACACTAAAATCAGAAAGCTTATGAAAAGACGTTTACTCTTTACATTTGCCACTCTTCTCGCCCTATTGCCTTACGTAGGGCTGGCAGCCACAACAACGTGGTCGTTTGAGTGGAACACAAGCAAGAAAGATGGTGGACAGGGTTTCTACAACTTTGGCTCAAGCAAGGTTGAGAAAGATGTATACACCACAGAACTAAACGGGGTGCAATGGAACATTTCGTCGGAAGGCACCTATATCTACGCCTATACTTCGACTATGGGACAGTATATCGGTAGCGCATCGGAAGTTCCAAGTAGCTCTACTCTTTGGACAACGGGCTTTGCAGGAAAGATTAAGGACGTGAAGGTTACTGCTCGCGTAAAAGATGACGCAAAAGTAGGCAATGTGTCTGTTGCCGTGAATGGCAAAGACTATCTCTGCGATGGCAAGGCCAAGGCATCACTAACAGGTACTCTCGCTGAATATGCATTTACTATCGACGATGCCGATATGCAAGAGGGAAAACTCGAGATAAAGCTCAACCAAACGAGCGAAGAGAAGGGACCTCTGTATATATAAGGTGGTGGTAGACTACGAGGTTGCCACATCTGGCGTTCCTGCTCCTGTATTTACTCCTGCTGCAGGTACCTATGACAAAGCACAGCAGGTGGCTATTGCTACTGAAGGTTTGGATGCAGGCACCTACACCATATATTATACTACCGATGGTAGTAACCCACGCCTTGCCGACGGCACTCGCAAGGCTTATACCGAACCTATCGACATTGCCGAGACCACAACCCTGAAGGCTATCGTTGCCAAAGGCGAAGAACAGAGCGAAGTGGCAGAGGCTAACTACGTGATACGCAAAAATCCACAGATTAAATTCAACGAAAAAGAGATTACTCTGCTTTCGGGCGACGAAGGATATTCCGACTTGCTGAATCCTAACAAGCTGTCGCCAATCACCTATAAGTCGTCTAACTGGATGGTATGCTCGGTAGACAAATATGGTGCTTTGTCTTCATCCTACGTTAAGGAAGATTCAAAGGCTATCATCACCGCTACCTTTGCTGGCGACGACACCTATTATCCTCTTACCGACACCCTTACAGTATACGTAAAGGCTCGCACTCCGCTAAAGACTCCTGAGGTGACACCTCTTGGTGGCACATTCTCAGAACCTGTAGAAGTGAAGATTACTACCGACGACGAGAACGCTGTAACCATCTGGTATTCAACCAACGCCAAGAGCGCTGAGGAGTTTGAAGAGAGCGACAACACACAGAGCGTGGTTGTAGAAGGTCATGAGGCTACAGTCACCATCGACAAGTCGTGCACACTATATGTGATGACTCGTGGCTACAACGTAAATAGTGAAGTGATATCGGCAGAATATACCATCAACCTACCATTAAAAGCCGACTTCACTACCGACCGTGCTTCCGTGGCTTACTACGACCAGGAGTTTGACTCACCTGAAGAGGTGGAAGACTGGACAGTAGGCAATGGTTGGAAATTGAGCGACAAGAAGTTCAAGTCTATCAATGCCAACGACAAATATTCAGCTTTCGTTAGCTACGAGGGAGGTAGCGGAACCACTCAGCTCGCAAGTCCTGAGCTTACCGTGAAAGAAGGAAGCAAGGTAGAGTTCTATGCTTACTTCGCGCCAAACTTCTTGATTTATGGTAAATGGACTTTCAACATTACCGATGTAGAAACTAACCAAAGCGAGACTCTGCTCGATGCTTTCAGCTGGGCACAGGAAACAGCATACAATGCTACTAACTGGAACAAGTTCTCGTTCGACCTTGCAGCATACGCAGGCAAAAAGGTTACATTCTCGTTCGACTATCCTTTCGGAGGCGAAGACCTTGCCATAGATGGCTTCCGCCTTGTACAAGACGACCCTACAGCTAAGGACGCCATCCATATCTTCGAGGGCGAAGAGATTGCATTCAAGAACCTTTCAGAAGGCGAGCCTAAGGCTTACGAATGGGCATTCCCAGGTGCTGATACCGAGACTTCGACTGAAGAAAATCCTGTAGTAAGATACAGCAAGGCTGGCACATACAACGTTTCGCTCACCATCAAGCGTGGCGAAGAGAGCAACAAGGTAGAGCGCACCAACTTTGTAGTGGTTACTAAGAAGGCTCCTACTGCCAAGATTGGATTGCCAGAAGAAGGCTATGAGTCGCCATACGTAGGCACCTTCATTCCGCTCGACGTGCCTGTAACATTCCGCGACCTTTCAGAAGGCAACCCTACAGAATGGAAGTGGGTATTCCAAAATACCGACAAGACAGAGAGCAACGAGCAGAATCCTACCGTTACCTATACCAAGGCAGGAACCGTGAGCGTGGGTCTTACTGCAAAGAACGATGCTGGACAGACCAACGACATCTTGCAATGGGCTATTCAGGCTGGTGGTGCACAGAATGTTTGGAACATCAGTCTCGACGAAAATTCCGACCTCAAACAGGTGAACCTTGGCTACTATGGCTACTATGGAGGTACCAACTGGCTTGGCATGGAGAAGTTTGCCGAACTCTACAAGGCTCCTCTCGCTGATGCTACAGTAGATAGCGTGAGCGTATTCTTTGCTTCTGTAGGCACCATCGACCCTGAGAAAGAAATCACCATGACAATGAATGCCGTGGCTGAGAATGGCGAACCAGGCGAGGTGATGGCAACAGCAACCAAGAAGGCTGGCGAATTGCAGTATAGAGATGACGACTATCTTGCCACAATCTTCCATTTCGACAAGACTGTGGAACTGAAGAAGGGTACTCCATTCTTCATCGTTATTGGTCCATTCCCTAACGGCACTATGGAGGAATCGCCATATACTGCCGACGATATCTCAATATTCTGCCACCGCAGAAACCCTGGCGAGAAGACCACCACATGGCACTATCTTGCAGAAGAGGATGCTAACTATCAGCCTACAGGCGAATATAAGTGGTACGAGAATTCTGACGACCCTCTGTCTATGGCTATAGCTCCTGTAATCTCTTACGCAACAACATCTACAGCCATCAACAACCGTGGCATCAACACCACCACATCGGCTCACGCTGTTGCCACCTACACCCTTGGTGGTGCTAAAGTGCAGGCTCCACAGCGTGGCGGCATTTACATCGTGAAGTATTCTGATGGCACAAGTCGCAAGATGGTAGTGAAATAACAACAATGTCTACATGATATTGTAGACTGCAATAATCATAAAAAGCAAGTTAGCTTCTGACATCACTCACAGAAACTAACTTGCTTTTTTATTTCAGCACATACTTAATATCCATATAAATAGTAGATATCATCTATATTTTTGTTAATCATAACTAATAAAAAGTACTTTTCGCACGGATTTATAAGTTATGATTAACAAAATCGTTATATTTGCAGAAAGTTTTAAGTATAACTTATAAAAAACTGCCTTATGATACAACTTATCAACCGTCCTAACTACATAGAACGTATATCTCCATTTATAAACAAAAACATCATAAAGGTGCTCACAGGTCAACGCCGAGTGGGCAAAAGCTGTATACTCAGACAAATTCAAGTACATATTGAAGCTACGGAGCCTAATAGTAATATCATTAGCATCAACAAAGAGTTAGAAGAATTTGCCTTAATTCGTAATCATGAAGACCTATCACAATATATATCTTCACGATTAAAAGATGGAGTTGCCAACTATCTATTTATAGATGAAGTGCAAGACATTACTGGTTTTGAGAACACTTTGCGTAGTTTGCAGGCTCAAGATGCCTGCGATATATTTATCACGGGCAGCAATGCCACAATGCTATCGAGCGAATTGTCAACATATCTATCTGGTAGATATATAGAATTTCATATCCACAGCCTTACATACAACGAATTCTTGGTTTTTCATAAGCAAGAAGCCTCAACACAGAGCTTACGAAATTATCTAACCTTTGGTGGACTACCATATTTGTGTAATTTGCCATTAGAGCAAGAGATAATTTTTGAATATCTACGCAATGTATATTCCACCATCATACTCAAAGATGTAGTAAAGCGCGAAGGCATCAGAAATGTTGATTTTCTTGAAACTTTAGCTATCTATACTGCAGATAATGTAGGTAATCTATTCTCTTCAAACAACATTAGCCGCTATCTGAAATCACAACATGTCAACATTTCTCCTATCCAGGTAATCAATTATCTAAAAGCCCTACAGAATGCTTACCTTATCAACAAAGTGAGAAGAATAGATGTTAATGGACTTAAAACTTTCGAGATTGGCGACAAATACTATTTCGAAGATTTAGGACTACGAAATTGCCACTTCGGCTTCACAATGCAAAAAGATATTCATAAACTGATGGAGAATGCTATTTTCTTACATCTCTCACAAAAACACTACGAAGTATTCACAGGGCAACAAACAGGAGGAAAGGAAATTGACTTCGTTGCTCGTAAGGGTGACGAGGTGGTATACATACAATCTTCGTATTTTATGGCTGATGAAAAAACAAGAGAACGAGAATTTGGTAACCTACAAGCTATACGCAATAACTATCCAAAGTATGTAGTTAGTCTTGACGAATGGACAAGCGGAAGTTCGATAGATGGCATTAAACATGTGCATCTGGGTGAATTCTTGCAAAACATATAAACAAGCGAAAGCCCTCGCTTTGTTTCCTCTTTAAGAAGATACAAAGCGAGGGCTTAAAGTGTTTATACGTTTAATTTATTGTTTTGCTGTTCGGCAAAGAATTATATCAACTCTGGAGGCAGAGTTGGCATTGCACCATGCTGGGTGCAGACATAGGCGCTAACTTCTACTGCAAGCTTATGAGCCTCAGCTATGGTCATACCCTTGAGGATGCAAGCGCAGAAGGTGCCTGTGAACGAGTCGCCAGCACCAACAGTATCTGCAACCTCAACCTTTGGAGTTTCTTGGAACGACTTGCTACCTGGAGCAAATACATAGCTGCCATTTACACCGCAGGTCAATACGAGCATATCGAGATTGTATTTACCCAAGATGAGCCAACACTTGTTTTCGATATCCAAACCAGGATATCCAAAGAGGCGACCTATGGTAATAAGTTCCTCGTCGTTAATCTTCAGCACATTGCAACGCTTCAAGCTTTCGCAGATAATCTCCTTTGTATAGAAATTCTGACGTAGGTTGATGTCGAAGATTTTTAGGCAATCCTTTGGAGTATGGTCAAGGAACTGATAGATGGTGTTGCGACTAACCTCGTTGCGCTGAGCCAACGAGCCCCAACATACAGCACCTGTATATGCTGCTATCTCCTTAACATCGGTAGTGAAAGGAATGTTGTCCCATGCCACATCGGTCTTGATATCATATGTAGGTACGCCCTCACTGTCAAGCTCTACTTGAACTGTACCAGTAGGAAAGTTTACCTTTGGCATAACGTGTTTCAATCCCTTCTCGTCGAGCTGGCGAAGAGCCTCTTCGCCAAAGGCATCGTTGCCCACAGCACTAACAGCTACAGAGAGCAATCCATGCTGACCTGCATGATAGGCGAAGTTGGCAGGAGCACCACCAAGTTGAGAACCTGTTGGGAATACATCAAACAATATTTCACCCAAGCCTACGCAATATTTCTTTTTCAAGTCTGTATTCATAGTCATCTTTAATTATTAGTTGTCGAATTGTTGGTTATAACTTACATTTTAACCTTTCCGATGTATGTAAACAAGTATACCACACCTACTGCCATTACCAATACTGCACCTATCTGACCGATAGCATCGCTGGCAAAGCCCATAAGCAATGGGAAAACGGTTCCACCAAAAAGTCCCATTATCATGAGTCCACTAACCTCGTTCTTCTTCTCTGGCAAGGCAAGCAAAGCCTGTGAGAAAACTATTGAGAAGATGTTAGAGTTGCCATATCCCACCAAGGCAATTGCTATATAGAGCATAAATGTGCTGTTGCCAAAGAACATTACAACCATACTCAAAGCCATCATCACAATGCTGATAGTGAAGAATGTGCGCGACTTCATAATGCGAAGGAAGAAAGAACCAGTGAAACATCCGATGGTACGGAATATGAAGTAGAGCGAGGTTGCAAAGGCAGCCTCATTCAAACTCCATCCCAAACGCTCTATCAAGAGCTTTGGAGCTGTGGTGTTGGTACCAACATCTATACCCACATGGCACATGATACCGATGAAGGAAAGCAACACGATAGGTTTGCCGAGCAACTTGAAACAATCGCTAAATCCAGAGGCACTACCACCATCCTTCTCTTCTTCGATAGGTGTACTTGCCAAAAGTAAGGTGGCTACCACACCTATTATCATATATATAGGGAACAGCACGCGCCAGCCAAGTCCGAAAGTAGGAATGCTTGCTACAGCTCCCCACATAGCGATATATGGAGCCATAAACGAGGCGATAGCCTTAACAAACTGTCCGAAGGTAAGGGTTGAAGCAAGGTGCTTGCCTGATGTAACCACAGAAGCCAAAGGATTTAGCGAAGTCTGCATCAAGGCGTTGCCGATACCCAAGAGCGAGAATGATGCGAGCATTACACCGAAACTTTCGTCAAAGATAGGCAAAAGTAGTGAGACCACGGTAACTACCAATGATAAAAGTACTGTTTTCTTTCTACCTATCTTATTCATCAATATACCCGTAGGCACAGAGAATATCAAGAACCAGAAGAATACTAAAGATGGAAACAGATTGGCTGTAGCATCGTTTAGGTTAAGATCTTCTTTCACGTAGTTAGAGGCGATACCTACCAAATCTACGAATCCCATGGCGAAGAAACAGAACATCACCGGGATGAGAGATAATTTAGATGATTTATTCATAATTGTTAGCGTTATTGTTTCTTGTTTTCTGCAGCAAAGGTAGCGACAAACGATTTCTTTCATTATTACTTGATATTATAGACTTGATACTTTCCCTTTCCTTGGATATTAACCTTGTTGTAAGGCTTGCTTGGGAACACGAGATTAGTCATTGCCATCTTGCCTTCTGCATCCAGAACCTCTATGCTACTCTTGTCGATGAATATGCGGAGCTGGCTGATCTTGCCGTAGGTTGGAGCCTTGGTAGTAGCAGCAAAGTCGCTGCTGAAATCCATCTTACCGCTCTTGGTTCTATCCATTGAGAAGGTTTCTGCCTTGGCATCGTAGTTCATCACTACCTTCTCGCCCTTGTCGTTGCTCAAAGTGATAGTAGCATTTCCCTTCAGATTCACAACCATCTCGCAAGACTCTGTGAGTTTCTTACCAGCCTTCTTGCTTCTTGCTGCTGCCATCTCTGGAGATGGAACCACGCTGCAATAAGTTTCACCCTTATACTCGAAGAGACCTAAGTCGCGAGGAATAGAGTTGCCTGAACGGTACTGCAGGGTAGGAACCTGGTTGGCATACTGCCAGTTGCTCATCCAGGCGATAGCCACGTGGCGACCTTCTGGTGCGTTATCAAAAGTAACTGTAGCGTAATGATCCTTTCCGTAATCCATCCACTTGGTTACCTCAGGCTTGCTGTCGCAAGTAAACTTGTGTCCATCGAAATCACCTACGAAATACTGGGTAGCAGAACCGCCGAATGGGCCACCAGGATTGATGTTGCAGATGAGCATCCACTTTTCCTTGTCTGTACCACGAACCTTCAACTTCATCAAGTCAGGACACTCCCAAACACCACCATGGTTGCCATATTCTGCACCAAAAGAGCTTTCAAGTTTCCAATCCTTCAAATTATCAGAAGTATAGATTTCCATGTGCTGACCGGCAGCCAGAATCATATTCCACTTCTTGATGTCCTCGTTCCAGAACATGTGTGGGTCACGGAAGTCTGGCACATTGCTGGTGATAATAGGATTTCCTTCATATTTTGTAAAGGTCTTGCCGTTATCTGTACTGTAAGCCATGCTCTGGGTCTGGTTTTCTGCAGCAGAAGTATAAAGTGCAACCACAGCATCCTTTCCGAAACCTGAGGTATTGTTCTTGTCAACCACGGCAGAACCACTGAAGATAGTACCTACAGCATCAGGCTGTATAGGAGTACCCTGGAACTTCCAGTGAACCAAATCGGTGGAAGTAGAATGTCCCCAGGTCATATTCTCCCACTGTGATCCATAAGGATTATACTGGAAATAGAGATTCCATACGCCATCCTTATAGAACATACCGTTAGGGTCGTTCATCCAACCGTATGCTGGAGTATGGTGATAAACCGGGCGATACTGCTCACGATTCTTCATATCGAAAGTATCAGAGCATTGCATCATCTTCCAACATCCGAAAGATGAGACGCCACCATCTGTACGATAAGTACCATTAACATGAATATCGAGCGCCAAACTATTTTCGCCTGCAAACTCCTGCAAATCCAGAGGAACCAAATAATCCACGTGGTTGTTCGCCAACTTCACATTAAAGCTTTTCACCTGTTTGTTGTTGGCAATAACCTTAATATTAGCCATCTCTGCATTTTCCTGTACAGGAAGTAGCAGATACTTCTTTGTCATATTTTCTACACTAATGCGATAGAGGCAATGGCTATTGCTCATGAACGAAACTTGCTGAGCATTACCATAAGACAAGCCGCAAATGGCAAGAAGCGATGAAATAAATATTTTTTTCATTGTCAATTTATCAATTGAGTACATTTTAAAAAACATCTAATTATTTAAAAATGCCGGTGAGCCATTACTCGTATCCCTTGTTCTGCTTATAAAGACCAGGAATGTAATACAGCTGGTTATATGGAACCGGATAGAACTCGTTCTTGCCTGGAGTAAACTTGGCATCCTTCAAGTATTTTGCGTATGTTTGCTCTCCATACTTATCGTTCTGCTCTGATGCAAAATACTTGTTCAGTGTCTCAGAAGCAATGCCCCAGCGGCGCAAGTCGAAGAAGCGGCCGTTCTCCATAGCCATTTCCAGACGACGCTCCCAGCGCAGGCACTTTCTTGCCGTCTCCTTATCCTGGAAATAAGACTCCGGATAGAGGGCTATATCACATTGATCCTTGGCATATTCAATATGCTTATCCACTGAATTCTTGGCTCTCTGACGGATATCGTTGATGATGGCACGAGCCTCAGCCAGACGGCCTAACTCTATCAAAGCCTCAGCGCGCATCAACATGATGTCGCTATAACGGAGCACATAGTCGTTCATAGCAAACGCCTGCCAAGAGCCATTGTAAGTTTCACCCTTTGAACGCTGTGGTACTTCCTTCAGAGAGGTATAGTAACCGTAAACGTTTGGTGTACGAGAGTTGGCTGTAGTCATCGTGTGTTCTGACTCATATTTATATGGGAAGGTAGGCATTCCTACTGTATGGAACAAACGTGGATCCCATTTCTGACTATTAGGCTCACCGTTTACAGGATAATCACAAGTCTTGTTGTAGTCATCAAACTCAGGAAGTCCATTCTTGGTCTTGAAGGCATTCACCAGGTTCTGTGAAGGCTTGTGGAAGTCCCATCCGCAAGACCACATACCCCAACAACCATTCAGCACGTTAGACCAGTTGCCACGTCCGAAGGTGGTATGGTCCTCGCTATAGTCGGAAGTCTGGACAGCAAAAACTGACTCTTTGTTGTTCTTATAGTCAGGCAGGAAGATGTCGCCGAAGTCTGCCATGTAACCATAGTCTGAATTCTTCACAACATCGGTGTAATCTACTACCTTCTGCATATACTCCTTATTAATATGGTCAATGCCATTGGTTGCCTCATAACCATCACCCCAGGCAATGGTAAGATAACACTTAGCCAGATAACCTGCGGCAGCAATCTTGTTGACACGACCGCCATCCTTCTGCTTAGCAGGAAGTACATCGTATGCAGTCTGGAAGTCGGCTATCACCTTCTGCCACAATTCCTCGTAAGTAAACTGAGTATTTGATGTGCTCTCTGTTGTTTTATCCTCATAAACCTTCTCATCTATCCAAGGAATCTGACGATACATGCTAAGTAACTTGAAATAGAAATGAGCACGGAGAAAGCGAACCTCAGCCTCACGCTGCTTGGTTACCTCAGCACCCAATGTGCGCTCACCATTCTGTTGCAAAGAAACCAAGGCACGGTTGCAACGGGAAACGGCACAATAGAGACGATACCATAACTCGTCGAGTTCGCCCCTAGTAGAGGTCAAGGTACTCCAGATCTCCACATCGTGATAACCGGTGTCACCGGTGCCACTGCCACCCTTCAAGCAATCGTCTGAAGAAAGGTCACCGTATGGCCAAAGGTTGAATGGGTAAGAATACCAACAGTCGCCCAACATCGCATAGGCACTGTTTACCATCTTGTCTGGCTCGCTGAAAGCCTTGTCTTCATCAACCACAGCTGTTGGGGTGTAATCCAGGAAATCATCACAACTGGTGAATGTTCCTACCAGTGCTGCTGCAAGCACCATTGTATATAACTTTTTCATCTTAAAATTCTCTTTAAAAATATGAAACATTTTAGAAACCTACCTGAAGTCCGAATGATACGGATGTTGAAAGTGGATAGTTCCAGTTTGGATTCTCTGGGTCTGAACAGGTCAGGCTATTGCTCTTGATGGTCAAAAGATTCTGACCTGAGAGATAGACACGGGCACTGGTCATCTTCAACTTAGAGAGGATGCTGCTTGGGATGGTGTAACCCACCTGCAAGGTGCGCAACTTCAAGTAAGACCATTCTCAACGTAGTAAGTAGAAGCACGACCCTCATCGGCTGTGTTCATGGTGCTCAAGCGTGGGATGGAAGAACCGGTATTGTTGGTATTCCAAGCATCGAGCAAACGGGTTCCCTTGTTAGAACCACCATCAGTAATAGCCCAGAAGTCGGTCTGGAACTTTTGGTTGTTATACACATCCTGGTCATAGACACCCTGCCAGAACATACTGAAATCAAAGCCCTTGTAGTTGAGAGCAATATTCAAACCATAAGAGAAGGCTGGCACAGGGTCGAAAATCCAAGTCTGGTCATCTGAAGTAATTCCATTTTTACCATCTAAGTCCTTGTATTTCAATCCACCGACACGTGCGTTTGGCTGTCCAGACTTATCTACTTCTTCCTGATTCTGGAAAATTCCATCGGCTACATAACCTACGATAGAACCATATGACTTGCCACTCTGCACCAGGTTTTCCTTAGATGTGTGAGCGTAAGCACCTGTTGTTGTTGCTGGCAAATAAGTAACCTTGTTGCGGAAGAAATCCAGATTGCCGTTCACGTCGATGCCGAGTCCATTAGCCAAGGTCTTGCGATAACCCACGGTGAACTCCATACCCCAGTTGCGGAGCGAAGGACCATTCTGCCATGAATTTCCACCTTCACCTGTTGCACCCAGATAAGCAGGATTAATCAACATATCCTTTACATCCTTAATATAGGCATCTACTGTACCATAGAGGCTGTTGCCAAACAGGGTGTAATCCAAACCTACGTTATATTGGGTAGCTGCCTCCCATTTCAAGTTAGGGTTAGCCAACTGTGTGGCACGATAACCAGAAGGGAAGGTACCTGAACCTTGCAGGAAGAGGTCGTAAGCAGTAGAGGTTACACGGTCTAATCCGTAATCCACTACATAAAGACCAAACTGTGCATTGTTGTCGATAGCTTGGTTACCTGTCTGACCCCAAGAGAGTCGCAACTTGGCATCATCCAACCAATCCTTCTTCAGGAGATTAGAGAATCTGAAGCCGAGTGATGCAGCAGGGAAAGTACCCCAGCGATGAGCCTTACCGAAACGTGATGAACCATCATGACGGATAGTAAAGGAAGCCAGGAGGAGATCATCCCAGTTGTAGTTCACCTTTCCGAAGAAAGAAGCCAGGCGATAGCCTACCTTTGCACCCGAGTTACGCATCGTTCCTGTTGCAGCATTTGGCCACATGTAATCTTTATCTTCCAGCGCATAGCCTTCTGAATAGGCAGAGAAATCGATAACCGACTGCTTGGAAACTTCCATACCACCGAGTACATCGATGTTGTGCTTGCCAATCTGGGTAACGTACTGGGCTGTGTTAGACCATGTCCAGTTAGTCTCATTGTTATTTGAGAGCGTTGTCTTGGCGATGTCATTGTTGACAACATCGGAATGATAAGTATTCGTCATCGCATTGATAAACGAAGTCTTGAAATCCAAACCGAAGTTAGAGCGCAGGGTCAATCCCTTGACAGGCTTCAATTCTACGAAAGCATTACCGAAGATGCGCCAGTAGTCGAGGTGGTTGTTGCGGTTCTGATACTGCTCACGACAAGGGTTCTGACGGTCGGACATACTACCCACAGGACCTGCGAAGGTCTTGCCATCTTCTTCGTAAACCGGAACGATGGAAGGCATCTTCAAGGCATTCTCCATCGGATGGCAATCTCCCTGAGAGGTATAAGTCAAAGTCAAATTCTCACCTACGGTTACGATCTTGTTTAAATTCCAGGAGGTATTCAAACGAGCTGAGATATTCTCGAAGTCGGTATATTTCAAGACTCCCTCATTGTTCTTGTATCCCAAGGAGAACATAGCGCTATGCTTGTCATTGGCATGAGATACAGAGAGGTCGTAGTTCTGAGAGAAACCTGTGCGAGAGATTTCATCAAGCCAGTCGGTATCCGAGAATCGCATGGTCTTCTTTTTATTGATGTAGCCATCATATCGACCATTGATAGTATAGTTCTGATACTGGTTGGTAGCAGGATTCCAAACGGTGATTGGAGTACCAGAGGGCGCTTTCAAGTCGATGCCGTAGTTGGCTGCATAAGCCACAGGATCGAGTCCATCGTTCAAGGCTGCCTGAGCCATCGCAGTAGCATACTGGCTGGAGTTCATCAGCTTCATCTTCGACTGGTTGGAATAGAACTGTGCAGTTAGGTTGGCAGAGAAGTCAACAGCAACCTTGCTACCCTTCTTACCTTTCTTGGTGGTGATGATGATGACACCATTCGATGCACGGGAACCATAGATAGAAGCCGAAGCGGCATCCTTCAAAACCTGCATACTCTCTATATCATTTGTATTGAGGGTATTCAATGCCATATTGGTAGGCACACCATCTATGATATAAAGAGGGTCCTGAGAAGAGTTGAAAGAACCGATACCACGAATACGCACGGTTCCTGAACCAATAGGAGAACCATCGGTAGTGACAGTCATACCAGGAACACGACCCTGCAAAGCACGCATCGGGTCAGTCTCTGAGTTTGTCTTTAGATTTTTGGTTGAAACCACAGCCACGGAACCGGTTAAATCGGCCTTTCGCTGAGTGGTATAACCTGTTACAACTACCTCATTCAAACTATTAGACTCTTCCTGAAGTGTGACTACCAAATTGTTAGAAGCCTTCACCTCTTGAGTCTTATAACCTATATAAGATATAATAAGGGTTGCATTAGGAGCACATTCAACATGGAAATTACCATCAATATCGGTAATGGTTCCAGTCTTTGCACCTTTCACCATGACAGACGCTCCAATAATCGTCTCACCAGATGCATCCTTGACAATACCATTTACATTTAGCTGTTGTGCACTAGCTACGGTGCAAACAGCGCAGAGCGCAGAGCTCGTTAGGAATCTTGAAAGATTGTTCATACAAGTATTATATGTTTTTAGTTATAAAATATTCGTTGTATCGATTGCTGCTACAAAATTAGGCAAAGGAGTAGGATATAAATAGAAAAAATCGTTCCAGCAACATTAATTATGTTACATGAAACGATTTTCTTATCTTTTGCTAAGATTTTAAAGTACTTGTTTTAAAGGAGTTAGAAAACTATTCCCTTTTAGATAACTGTTTATTTCTGAAATCTGTAGGAAGAACGTCAAACTGCTTCCTGAAGCATGAAGAGAAATAGCCCGGTAAAGCGAAGCCTACTTTTGCCGCAACCTCAGAAATTGTCATGTTCGTTTCCTGTAAAAGGGTATAAGCTTTCTTAAGTCGCATTTCTTTCAGGAGTTCGGCAGGAGTTTTACCAGTCATCGCCTTCACCTTGCGATAGAGCTGCACCTTGCTCAGTTGCATCTCGGCACCCAAATCATCCATCTTCATATCAGCATTGCCCATATTCTCAAGAATCTTCTTCTTGAAACGATCCATGAAGTAACGATCACTCTCATCCAAAGGGGTTAGTTCTGCAGCCCAGCCCTCCTTGTTCTCTATGAATCCACGAGTCACGGCTTTCTGCTTCTGCAGCTTCTTTCTATATACCTTATATATATAGTAGATGACAAAGAGCAGAGATAGAACTACAATAAAGGCGACCACAAGCATCCATTTCTGGATACGGGAAACCTCTGAATAAGAGTCAAGAGTGTCAGAAATCTGATCCAGATTCTTCATCTTGGCTTCCATATCCTGATACTGTAGGGCAATGGCATCACAATTCTCCGGGGTAGCAAGGAATGATTTCATCACATTATCCTTCTTATAGGGTTTACCCTGAAGGATATTCATCGCCAATTCCATAATCTTTTCGCCCTGGGTAGGATAGACATAAGAAGCAGCTAACTGTCCTCTCTTCACTCTATCCACTCCTTCCCATTCTCCAGGCAATCCATCAATGCCTACTATCAGCATCTGCTTATCAATGCCTCGTCTCTCCGCTTCCAGAAAGGCTCCTATGGCACCCAGGTCGCTATGTCCGAACACGCCATCCGCATGTCCGCCCTTATCCAGATATTGCTTCATTAACTCCTGGGCACGCTCCTTCTTCCAGTTACTGTCCAGAGTGACCACCTTGATTTCCGGATAATTCTTCATCACCTCGTGGAAACCACGATGGCGCCCAATGACAGGGGAAGCATCCTTCAAGCCCGTAATCTCAACAACGGTACCTTTTCCATCCAGTTTACTGGCAAGAAAGCGGGCTACTTCCCTACCCGCTTCCACATTATCGCCACCAATAGAGGCTGTATAATGGGTAGTATTTACTTTTCTGTCAAAAAGCACAACAGGAATATGTGCACGATAAGCTCGCTCTATGGCAGGAGTTACATCATTCACATTGTCTGGAGCCACAACTATTAAATCAACCTTTTTAGCTATCATGCTATCTATCTGGCGAGCCTGACGCTGTCCGTCATTATCAGCAGAAGCAAACACCAATTCCGTATTTTTATAGTGATACTTCGCCAGTTGCATCTCTTTATTCACCTTCTCGCGCCAAAGTCCGCCACAACATTGCGATACACCAATAACAACCTTCTTTTCGGTACAAGAGCCCAAAAGAAGGATTATACAAAATAGTATAGCTAAAATATTATATAGTCTTTTCATAGATAATCTTATTTAAAAGATTTCCACAGAACTCTTGCAATCTATAAAACTGAAAAAATCTCTCCATCTTTAGCATTTGCATTTAAACAAATACCAAATTTTTGAGTTGTTTGTAAACACAAAGATACAAGATAAAAGAATATGTTGTACAAAATTAATTAATATTTTAGACAAGATTAACAAGAAAAGGTTGCTCCATATACGCTATGTACATAGAGCAACCTCGAGGTGGCTCCTGAAATTACCACCCAAGATTATGAAGCAGTTACTGATTACTAATAATCATTACTTTTCACCTTAATTGTGTATTGAAGATTAAAAGCGACTATAATTTATCCTGAAGAATTATGTGTGTGTGTTGTTGATAATGATTAGGAGCGATATAACAGCTATGCTGCAATTCTGTTGCAAAGATAGTGCTATAACGAATAGCAAGAGAGAAATATAGTTTCATATAATAAGAATAATCGTTCATACAACATTTATATTATTGTATGAACGATTATTGCTGAATTTGGTGGTATATATCACGTTTTCGAGCATGTATAGCATCCCAATTATCACGTTTTCGAGCACCTAAAGCACCCCGATTATCACGTTTTCGAGTTCTAACACCTTACAAATAAGCATTTCCAAACCATATTTGGCTAATTTTGCATTCATTTCCAAACCAAACAAGGTAAATATTCGTTCATTTCCAAACCAAATATCGAAGAAAATGCTATCATTTCCAAACAAAGCATTAGCTATTAGCTACATCGCCTGGCAACATATTGTATTCATCCTTGAAGCATTTGGTGAAATAAGAAGGAGCTGAGAAACCTACCTCGTAAGCCACTTCTGATATGCTCATACTGCGACTTTCGAGCAATCGTTTTGCCTTGGCAAGACGAGCCTTGCGCAATAGGTCGACAACCGAAGAGCCTGTCATGGCTTTCACCTTACGATATAGTTGCACACGGCTCAAGCCTATCTCCTTGCCGATATCCTCTACTCCAAATTCGCTGTTAGAGAGATTCTGCTGTATGATAGTATTGAGTTGCTTAACAAACTGCTTATCTCTATCGTCGAGCTTCGAAGCTTCCACTTCCTGCTCTGCCTCCTTACTGCTTTGATACACACTCTTAAGAAGATTGCGTTGCTTCAACAGGTTATCAACGCGAGCCAACAACACCTTGCTATGGAAAGGCTTGGTGATATACGAGTCGGCACCATGCGCATAGCCCTCAGCACGATGTTCTTCGAGATTCTTTGCAGTAAGCATGATTACAGGGATGTGTGAGGTGGCGGTATTGGTCTTGAGTTGCTCAGTAAACTCCAAGCCATCCATCACAGGCATCATCACATCGCAAATCACCAAGTCGGGCACTTCCTTCTTAGCCACGTCTATACCCTCCTTGCCATCCGAAGCCTCTAAAACAAAGTAGTTGTCTTGCAGCAGAGTGCGCTCATACTGTCGAATATCATTATTGTCGTCGATAATCAGCACCGTAGGTTTGTCTGTATTTTCGCTCACCACTTGTTGCACCCTACCCTTATGCTTGTCGCCATCGTCGATATATTGCAATGCCGACTCATCGGCAAACGATTGGTTGTCTTCTGCATCATCATCTATGACAACAGTACCATTTGCCTGCATACGAGGAATAACAACTATGAAGTCGGAACCTTTATCAAGTTCGCTCTCCACCTTGACTTCACCATTATGCAATTCCACGAACGACTTCACCAATGCCAAGCCGATGCCTGTTCCGCTGGCAGCACCTTTAGCTTGGAAGAAACGTTCGAACACCTTGTTGGCTTCATCTTTATCAATACCCTTGCCTGTATCGCGAACATCTATACGGAGCTTGTCGCCTTCGGAGGCAATATCAACAAAGATATCACCGCCTGCAGGTGTATATTTCAATGCGTTGCTAAGAAGATTAAACACCACGCGTGCAATCTTTTCCTTGTCGGCAACAATTATATTGTCGCCAGCGAATTTGTCATTAATGAAATGCAACTTTATCTTCTTGCGCTCTGCAGTGAGCTTAAAGTCGCCTATCCATACTTTCAAAGCCTCAACGATATCAAAGCGGACAAGCTTGAGTTCCATCTTACCATTCTGGATTTTGCGGAAATCGAGAATGTTGCTCACCAACTGTTGCAAGGCAATGGCATTACGCTGCACCGTCTTCAACAGTTCACGACTCTTGCCCTTGATGCCACTATCTTCTAACAGCATCTCCACAGGGTCGGCAATCAATGTTAATGGTGTGCGAAGCTCGTGGCTGATATTTGTAAAGAATACCAATCGCGAATTAGTAAGTTCTATAACCTCCTCGTTCAATCGCTTCAATTCGTCGTTTTTCCTTGCCAATTCCTCATTAAGCTTAGCTTTCACTATATAGCCTCTGAATATCAAGGCTACAGCAAGAATACAAACAAAGAGGAGCAAACCCAAACTGATAAGCATAATTTTCTGCGCATTGTAATCAGAAAGATATCTGTCTACCTGATTGTGTAGAGTCTTCAGATTACGTGCCTGTCGCTCAGCATCTCGTGCCTCCATAAGAGTGAGTTCGGCATTAGCCTTAGTGATGATAGAGGTGCTAAGATAGTTATCTTTCTGATAAGGCTTTTTGGTCAGCACCTTCATGGCAAGCGCCAACACCTCGTCGCCATTGGTAGGATAAAGATATGAAGCTTCGAAAACACCATCGCGTACAAGTTCCAATCCTCCACCCTCGGTAGCCATTCCGTCTACGCCTGTATACTTATACTTATGTTCCAATCCCATCTGTCGAGCTGCCACATAAGCGCCCCATGCCAAACGGTCGTTGTGAGCATATACATAGTCAAAGTCTTGTGTCGTCTGAAGAATGCTCTTCATAGCCTTGATGGCGCTCTCTTCCTTCCAGTCGCCACCTTCAGATGCTACTACTTGGATGCCAGGATATGGTTTGATGGCATCCATAAAACCACGATGACGCTCCATGGCTGGCGACGAACCTTCCAAACCACAAATCTCAACGATGCGTCCCTTGCCTTTGAGTTGATGAGCAATAAAAGTACCCATCGACTTACCAATCATATAGTTGTCGCAACCTATGAATGCTGTATATTTATCGGAATTGGTCTTACGGTCATAGAGAATCACGGGTATTCCCTTATCGTAAGCACGCTCCACAGCCTTAGATATAGCACTCAACTGATTTGGCGAAACGATAATCAAGTCTACACCCTCGTCGACAAACTGGTTTACCTGCTGATTCTGCAATACATTATCGTCATTCGACGATGCGAGCTTCACGATGATAGAGTCGTTGAGATATTCTCCCATCTTTAGCTCATCGTTTAGTTTGTCGCGCCAAATATCCTCGGAGCATTGCGATACTCCGATAACAAACTTCTTCGGTTTCTCTGTACACGCAGCAAACATCACCACGAGCACATATATAAATAAGGTGTAGATAAAATGCAACTTCTTCATATAGCGAAATATCATAAGTGGTTGTGACAACTATGTTGCAAAGATAGTGCAAATGAGTGAAAAAACATCAAGTTCACTTGAATGTTTTTTCCGAATGCAGCCTATCTTATGTATGAAGACACGATATTTTCCAGAAAAAACTTGTTTGAATAAATAAAAGAATATATCTTTGCAGCAGATTTCAATGAAATCGCACATAATGACAATAAATACATTTTTATCAAAGAAAACAACTGAAATCACTTGCACAGCTTCCATTTGGCTTTATGGAAGTTGCAGGCGATGATTGTGTTCTTTGATTTATTGATACACTTCTTATCATCTTCGTGGTAAAATAGTCGTAGTAACGCTGTAGCAAGACTATAGCGGTAATGCTATTGTAGTTTTTCTATCGTAGCAACTCGGTAGGCAGAGCTTGTGGCTCTGCTGCAAAACAAGTTGTGGTTGTGCAAGGGCGGAAAAGTCTGACTGAACAACTACAAAACTTCTATTATCTATATATAAAACCACAAAAAGCTTATTACGAAGCATAAATCTGGCTTAGATTTATATAAATCCAGGTTAGATTTATATAAATCAGGCTTAGGTTTATATAAATCTAAGCTTGATTTATACTTTGCAACGAATCAAAATCGGTTTTAGATATACGTTTAATCAATTTATCTATTACCCAAAAAGTAATTTGTCTATTTTCTAAAATCACTTCTAATTTACTCAAGTTTCGCATGTAAGCTCCACACGCCCTGAAAGGGC
>UMGV01078618.1_pt1 | contig 20733 bp, 20 predicted proteins | sample 1965361 | NCBI WGS metagenome assembly UMGV01 (sample SAMEA4836081, study PRJEB28245) | human gut metagenome | biome: gut microbiome; material: fecal sample | place: Denmark | collected 2008
TTTTATCATAATCTAAAATCTTTTTCAATAAATTATTTAATAATTTATTATTTTTTATTCTTTTTTTATATATTTATAATACTCATAAGTACTATACTTTTCTGTCATTTGACAAATGTATTCATATGTTTCATCGCGAAGTTTCATTGCACTTTCTTTTACTGATAAATCTTGATTAGGAAATATAGGCTTACCAACATAGACAACCATTTGCGGCTTTTTTCTAAAGAAAAATAATCCTTTATGTTTACGATATGTTGCCGCAACAGGCACACAAGGAACATTATTTATAGCTGCATAACGAAAGCTTGTAACAGGAAAAGGTCGAACTTTTGTATAATAAGGCCAAATATGGGCTTCTGGAAAAATCATTAATGCCTTTTTTTTACCTAATATTTGCGAAACTGATGAATTTAAATTTTTCAATCCACCTAAAGTGTCAGGAACAGGTAAAGCACCTAAATCTTTAGTTAATCTTCTAACAAAGAAAATAGAAACAGCATCCTTATTAGCAATAATGTATGTGCGTTTAGGATTAGCAATAAAAACGTGTCCTAAATATGCATCACGAAAATCAGTATGGTTAGCATACATTATATATCCTTTTTTCTTTACAGCACGTAAGTTCTTCTTACCTTTTATTTTTAATCCTCTAAAAACTCTTCCTTCAACAAATAAAATAGGAAGAGCAATAAAATAATATAAAATAAAACTAAAAAATTTTCTTACAGGATTAGTGATTAAATATTGATAATTTTCATCAAGAACAGTATCAATATTAGTTTTTGTCTTTACAAAATCATCATTAACTTCGTCATGATAATACATTATTCTATTTTTCTTTGCCATAATCACAAATTGCCTTTTTAAACATTTCTTCTATTAAATCTATACAATGAGAAATAGCAAACTTTTTACTATATTCTAAATATTTTTGGGAAAGACATTCTTTTTCTTCAGGATGTTCAATTAGATAATCAATTTTTTTTGATAAATCCAAAACATCACCAGCTTTAAAAAGATCTATATCTTCTAAGGCAAAGGAATTGGTTGCAGAGTTTGAACTATCAGAAATAATAGGAACTAAACCACATGTTATCGCTTCAAGGCAAGCAATAGCTTCAATTTCAACATCAGCAGGATGGCAATATATATCAGAGTAGTTCAAAATATCAACAAGTTCATCTTGTTTATAAAATCCTATAATTGGCTTATTTGGAAGCATTTTACCTAGTTTTTTAGTTTCATTTTCAATAGGTCCTCTTCCACAAATTAAAACTTGTATTTTATCTTTATATTTTGAATAAGAAACGGCCTTTATAAGCAGATCATGTCTTTTTTCATGTGATAGTCTACCAACAGTAACAATACATATTTTGTCCTTTAAATTTTCAGGTTTAGAAACTGCTTTCTTTACATATCCAGGAGCAACACCATTAGAAATAACTTCTAAACAATTATCATAATGATTTTCTCTTAACTTACGAGCAATAAATTCACTTGGACAATGAACGTATTTAACATATTTATAAAACTTTTTATAAAAACGATGATATAAAAACTTATTAAAAAGTTTGCTTTTTTCTAATTTTAAGTGAACACTGAAGTTTTCAGGTTGACAATGAAATGCACCTGTTACAGGAATACCTTCTTTCTTGCAAAGTTTCATAGCTCTTATACCTGTCTTAAAAGGTAATAAAATGTGACAGACATCAGCACCTTTTATAGCTTCTAAAATAATCTTATCGTCGGGTTTAGCTAGTTCAACACCATTTTTAGCAACATAATTATTAAATGGTCCAAATGATCTTGTTTTCAAAGTGTAATATCCTTCTAAATCTGTTTTTAAAGGCGAAACTACTTTAACTTCATGCCCTCTCATCTTAAGATTTTCAATTAACCTTTTACAAGTAATAGTTGTTCCATTATTTTCTTGTCCTAGCACATCTGCAACTATAGTTATTCTCATGTTATGCATTTATTCCTTTCTTGTAAACTTCATTTATTATTTTATTAACTTTCTTGAATAAATCTATGAAATGTTTGCTTTCTTCTTCTCCAAGTTTATCAACAACAAGTTGAGGAAGTTTATAAATCTTATCATAATCTGATTCTAATTGTTTGAGGCCATTAGGAGTTAATAAAATATAGCGGTTTCGTAAATCTTTCAGTTTTATTGTTTTCTTAAGTAACCCTAATTTTTCAAGTCTTTTTGTTTCTTTAGTTAATGCAGGTTTAGACATCTCTAAAGTATTAGCAAGTGTTGTCGTATCAATTGACTTCAAATTAGATTCACTATCAATCGTTCCATACTCTTTTATAGTCATAAGCAAAATATAATCACTTGCTGTAATAGTACTATCAACATTTGTTTTTGAAACAATCTTTTTAAGTTTTGTAAACATAAGTAAAACTTCATCAATCATCTTCATTTGTTGTGACCTCCTTTATATAATCCAATATTTCATGATTTATTTTTTCATCTTTCAAAGAAAAAGCAATATTAGCTTCTACGTATCCAGCATGATCACCTATATCAAATCTTTTACCATGAAAACTATATGCATAAACATTATCCATCTTACAAGCAATCTTTATTGCTTCCGTAATGCCTAATTCCTTAGGATAAATAATCTCTTTAGATAACTCATGTAAATACTTAAACATATTATTATCTAATATATATCTACCAACAGAAGCGATATTTGATGGTGGATTGAAATTTGGTTTTTCAATCATATCATTGACTTTCACAACTTTTTCTTCAGAGAACAAATCAGTTATTGAAATAATTCCATATTTATATGTATCTTCTTCTTTAATTTCACGAACACCTATTAAAGATTTTTTATTTTCATTTATTAACTTATATAATCTAACTAAATCACCAATTCCATAAAAAGAATTATTTTCATTCATAACAAGTTCATCACCAAGAAGCAAGGCAAAATTTTCATTTCCAATTATTTCTTCACAACGCAAAATAGAATCACCAAGTCCTTTAGGCTCATCTTGAATAACAAAATGTAATTTTACTTTTTTTATAAGTTTTGATAATTCATCTAATTCTGATTGTGGCTTAGATAGATTTTTATAATATTCACTTTTTAAATTAAAGTAATCAACAACATCATATTGCAAACTATTAATTACAAAAATTATTTCGTTAATTCCCGCATTTATACATTCTTCTACTAAGTAATGAATAGCTGGTTTATTTATGATTGGAAACATTATCTTATTAACACATTTCGTAACAGGTAAAAATCTTGTTCCCTTTCCTGCAACAGGTATAATGGCTTTATTTATATTATTCATAAACTTAAGTCTCCTTAATATTATTTTTATTTAACCCGGTTAACAATAATTTTACTACTACCCTTATTATGTGTCAAATACAAATCTTTTATAATTGTATAATAAACATAAAAAATGAGTTTCTCAAAAATCAACTTTAGGAAATAAAAAACTTCCTATGGTTACGATTATAGTATAACCATAAGGAGTTAATTAAATCAAATTATTCTTCAACTTCAGTTGGAATTAATCCTTTAATAAATTCAATAACTACTGAAGTCATATCCATATAACTTTCAAATTCTGGGAATTCAACAACTACATTTTCAGTAGAAAGAGTTTGTTGACTAGAAAGTGATAATTTAACAGAAACGCTAATAGCATCAGATCCAGTTATTTCAGCAGGTACATTAACGTCTGCATCTAAATCAAATTTAACGCTTGATTTATCGTTTGCTTCTTCAACTTGTAATTTATTAATAGTAAACATTCCTGAAGCAGCACCTAAGCCAATTGTTACTTGTGATACAACGTTATTTACTTGAGCCATGAAATATTCTTTATCTGTAAGTAATTTCCCAGTTGCCATTTCATAATATAATTTTTTATTTGTTCTAGGAACATAATATGCACCATCAACATATGCAAATTCTGAATTATTCTTTGAATCGATTGCTTTAATGTCATCGGCAACTAATACTTCAGTAATAGCACCATCTTTGTAAACTAAATATTTTCCTTCTTTTACAAGAAGTATTGTTGGATTACCACCGGCAAAAACACTGTATGCTTCAACATATTCATAGTTATTCTTTACATCAAAGAATTCGCCTGTGAATGATGATTTATAGTAACCAAATTCATTAACTGTACCTTTTTCATTTTCAGTATCTTCAGCAAATGAATGGAAGTTACCATCTTTATCTGTCCAACCATTTTTACCATATTCATATACGTTTCCTTCGCCATCAGTAACTGTATTATCTTTAGGAACATATTCATTAATCATATCATAAACATATTCAGCAACTTTTGGAGTATATTTAGAAATAAATGATGATAAACTTACGATAAATGTTTTAACTTGAACATCACTAATTTCATAAATAGTTGTATTTTCATTTACTGTTACTTTTGGTTCTAATACTTTTACTAAAGCAACACAAGCGTTAATGAATTCTTGATCAAGACCATATTCGCCAGCTTTTCCTAAGATTTCCATTAACATAGCTTTAATTTCTTCAACCTTAGCATTTAAATCAACGTCTTCTTCACCTTTTGTATAAGATTCAATAACAGCTTTTAAAGCTTCATATAAATCATTTAGGTTCAAAGAAATTTGTAAGTAAGTTTCTACAATAGGCTCTTCAGCATTTTCAGCGCTTTCACTAGATCCATTTCCTGTAATTAATTCTATTAATGAATTAGGAATAGATAAATATAAAACTCCATTCTTAACATATGCATTAATAGTATAATCATATTTATCTGGTAATAAAGAAACTTCTAATTTACCATTTAATGCAAGGCTAGCTTCTACAGCTGCTAAATCTTCAGTCTTAAGATTTTTAGCTTTTAAATCAACACCTAAATGTAAATTTGCATCAAGTTTTTCAGAGCCACTAGTAAGTTCTAAAATAGTGTCCAATAAATAATTTAATGCTAATTGTTCAGGAACTTCAACTTGAGCTTTTTCCCATTTTGCATATAATGTTTTGTTTTCAGTGATTTTTGTTTCAAAATCAAATTCTTTAACTAATGCTTCATCTTCGAACCAACCAACAAATGTGAATCCTTCTTTAGTTGGATCTTCTGGTTTTTCAACTAATCCATTTTCTGATACTTTTTGTGATGCAACTTCACTTCCACCATTTGTATTGAAAGTAACTTCAAACTCTTTAACATTCGATACTTCTTCCCATTTAGCATATAGTGTAATTGAATTTTTAATACCAGTCAAAGATTTAAATTCATCTTTGAATTCTGGATCTAAATACCAACCTTTAAATTCATAACCTTCCTTAGTAGGATTTGCTGGAAGGACAAATTTACCTAAATCATCAATTGAGATCTCCATTTTTGTAACTTCGCTTCCACCATTAGCTTCAAAGTTGATAGTTAGTTTATCGCCTTTACAAGCAAATAAAACGAAAGCCATTAACATAATTGTAATAACTGATAAAATTTTTTTCATATAATTTCTCCTTTTTGCCATATAATTTTACCATATTGTTTATTAAATTGCAACATAAAAAATATTACATTATACACATTTCCATAAATTGTTTCTATATTATTTCAATATATAATAAAGGTAGACCAATAACAGATCTACCTATTTATTTATTTTTTATCTTTGAAGAATCTCTTCAATTTATCAAAGAATGATTCGTTTTTTAAATTAGTTGTACTTAATTTTTGGAATAATTCTTTTTGCTCTTGAGTTAATTTACCAGGAGTTACAACTTTCACAATTACATATTCGTTACCGACTTTTGTTACTCCACGTCTTGTCATTGAAATACCTTTATTAGCTAATTTAAATTTAGTTCCTGTTTGTGTTCCTTCAGGAATCTTTAAAGTTTCCTTACCATGTATAGAAGGTACCTCCAAAACATCTCCTAAAGCAGCTTGGCTAAATGTTATTGGCATTTCAATATATATATCAACTCCATCACGTTGGAATAATTCATGTTCTTTAACTCTTACTGAGATAAACAAGTCTCCATTTTGTCCACCATTACTAGCAGCGTCACCTCGACCATTTAAACATAATCTTTGACCATCTTCAATTCCAGATGGAATTTTAACTTTAATAGTTTCTTGATTACGAATTCTACCTTCGCCACCACACATAGAACACTTATTCTTGATAGTTTTTCCGCGCCCATGACATGTTGGACAAACATTTTCGGTTTGTATTCTACCTAAAATTGACTGAGTTTCTGTAACAACACGTCCTCTACCACCACATGTAGAACATGTGACAACATCACTACCACTTTCTGCTCCTAAACCATTACATTTAGGACATGTAGAATACTTTGTTAGTGTTATATCTTTCTCACAGCCGAAGCAAGCTTCTTCAAATGTAAGAGTAATTGCAACTTGAAGATCTTTGCCACGACTTTGAGATTGTTGACTAGATTTTCTACCACCAGTAAAGAAATCAAATATATCATCGATACCGCCAAATCCTCCAAATCCACTAAATCCGCTAAATCCACCTGCGCCATTAAATCCACTAAATCCTTGGTTAGGATCTTGAAAACCATACTTATCATAATTAGCACGTTTTTGAGGATCTTTTAAGACTTCATAAGCTTCTTGGACTTCTTTAAATTTTTCTTGAGCATTTTCTTCAGTTGAGGTATCAGGGTGATACTTCTTGGCCAATTGTCGATATGCTTTTTTTATTTCATCGTCAGTTGCATTTTTCGATATTCCAAGTACCTCATAATAATCTCTTTTGGCCATTTTATTCTCCTTATATATTATATATTAATTTTATTCAGGGTCAACGATGTCATCAGGATTTACAGCACCACCATCAGTTCCACCATTATTCTTTTGGTTCTTTTGGTAAGCTCTCATAGCAACGTTTTGACTTGCTTTTACTAATTCATCCTTTGCCTTCTTAATAGCTTCTATATCAGTACCCTTTAATGCACTTTCAAGTTCTTCTATCTTTGCATTAATTGTTGTTTTTTCTTCTTCAGTTACTTCTGATCCTAAATCTTCCATAGATTTCTTAGATGCGAAGATGATTTGTTCTGCTTCATTACGAGTATCAGCTTCTTCTTTACGTTTCTTATCGTTTTCAGCGTTTTCTTCAGCTTCACGAACCATTCTCTTAATTTCATCTTCAGAAAGTCCTGAACCACTTTGAATAGTAACAGATTTTTCTTTACCTGTACCTAAATCTTTAGCTTTAACATTTACGATACCATTAGCGTCAATATCAAATGTTACTTCAATTTGAGGAACACCACGTGGTGCTAGAGGGATATCTGTAAGTTGGAATTTACCTAAAGTCTTGTTATCAGCAGCCATAGGTCTTTCGCCTTGTAATACATGAATATCAACAGCAGGTTGATTATCTACAGCAGTAGAGAACACTTGTGATTTACTTGTTGGGATAGTAGTATTTCTTTCGATTAATTTAGTAAATACACCACCTAATGTTTCAATACCAAGTGATAATGGAGTAACATCTAGTAACAATACGTCTTTAACATCACCAGATAATACACCACCTTGAATAGCAGCACCCATAGCAACTACTTCATCAGGGTTAACACTCTTGTTAGGTTCTTTACCTAATTCACGCTTTACAAGTTCTTGAACAGCAGGAATACGTGTAGAACCACCAACTAATAATACTTGGTCGATATCTTTACTTGTCATCTTAGCATCACGTAAAGCTTGTCTTACAGGCTCAACTGTCTTTTCCACTAAGAATCTTGTTAAGTCATCAAATTTTGCTCTTGTTAAGTCGACATTTAAGTGTAAAGGTCCATTAACACCCATTGAAATGAATGGTAAGTTAATATTAGTCTTAGTAATACCACTTAAGTCTTTCTTAGCTTTTTCAGCAGCATCTTTTAATCTTTGTAAAGCTAAACGATCTTTGCTCAAATCAACACCATTTTCCTTCTTGAATTCTTCAACTAAATAATCAATAATTACTTGGTCAAAATCATCTCCACCTAAATGGTTATTACCAGCTGTTGAAATTACTTCAAATGTTCCATCTGCAAGTGATAGAATAGAAACATCGAATGTTCCACCACCTAAGTCATAAACTAAAACAGTTTGTTCTTTATTAGTTTTATCAATACCATAAGCTAAAGCTGCAGCTGTTGGTTCATTGATTATTCTTCTTACATTTAAGCCAGCAATTTTACCAGCATCTTTTGTAGCTTGACGTTGAGCATCATTGAAGTATGCAGGAACTGTAATAACTGCATCAGTAACTTTAGTTCCTAAATAACTTTCCGCAGTTGCTTTTAAGTTTTGTAAAATCATAGCACTTAATTGTTCTGGTGTATAATTCTTTCCTTTAATTGTTACAACTTCTTTTGTACCCATTTTTCTCTTAATAGATGAAACAGTATCAAGATTAGTAACTGCTTGTCTCTTAGCAATAGCACCTACTTGAATTTCATCATCTTTAAAAGCTATAACAGATGGTGTAGTTCTTTCACCTTCAGCGTTTGGAATAACCTTAGCTTCTGAACCTTCCATAACAGCAACACATGAATTTGTTGTACCTAAATCTATACCAATAATTTTAGACATAATATATACCTCCTATAACTATTTATCTTGGTCTTCAGATTTTTTATCTGAATCCTTATTTTCTGTCTTTTCTTCTGGTTTTTTATTAACCTTTACTAATGAAGCTACTAAGATACGATCTTTATACATATAACCATCTTTAATAACCATTAGTATTTCGCCTTCCTCTTTTGTTTCATCATAGCCAACTTCAACGGCATGATGATAATGAGGATCAAATTTACCATCGCATTTAATCTTTTTAACACCTTCTTCTTCAAGAATTGTTTTAAGATTATTATTTATCATTTGAAAACCAATTAGAAAGTTTTTAAGATTTTGATCTTCAGTTTTCATATTACATGCTTTATCAAAAATATCTATGTTAGTAACTAACTTTTCAAGTAATCTCTGAGAAGCATATTTACGATCTCTGATTCTTTCATCATCGATTCTTTTTTTATAATTCTCCGTATCAGCAAGTAATCTCAAATATTGATCATTACTTTTCTTAAGTTTTTCCTCTAATTCAGCAACTTGCTCGTTTAACTTATGAATTTTGCCTTCCAATTTTTTGATTTTTTTGTTAGGCTTTTCAGATGATGAATTTTCTTCTAAAGATTTTTCATCTTTAATTTCTTCATCTTCAAGTTCTTTTTCATTGATTTCTTTATCTTCAATTTTCATTTCAGAATCATTGTTTTCTGCTAATTCTTCTTCACGATATCTATTATTCATAGTCAATTCCTTTCTCGATGATATTCTTTCTTATCAACGTTTTTTATCAATAATTTTATGTTAATTTCTTTATGTTCTTGGCAATATATTCAAGTAGAGGAATTATTTTTTGATACTCCATCCTCATAGGACCAATAACAGCAATTCTTCCAACTTCGCCATTATCTAATTCGTATGGAACAGAAACAACCGAACAATCTTTCATAACTGAAAGTTCGTTTTCGTTACCAATTCGTACTTGAATGCTATTGTCTGAAAAACTTACAGCCTTGACAAAATCTTCATCTTCGATTGTTGTAAGGATCTCTTTAATTTTTTCAGTATCTTTAAATTCAGGTTGCGAGAATATATTGTTCTTGCCAGACATAAAGACATCATCTTTTGCCATATTAGTAAGAGTTCTTACGAAAGCAGCAATTAATTCATCGTAATAAGCAATATAATCACGAATACCTATTTCTTCATTTGAATTACGAATACGTTCATAAATATCTGAAATAGGACAGTCATATAGAATCTTATTAAGATATATAATTACTTTTTCAACTTCATCATTACTAATCATATCTGGAATAATGATCTTTTTACTTTCAACGTTTCCTTTATCAGTAACCATTAAAATAACAGCATATTTACCATACAAAGGAACAAATTGAAGTTTTCTAATTCGAGCATTTACACCAGATGAACCCATTGCAACCGATGTATAGTGCGTCAAATCAGCTACCAAGGCCATACTTTCGTGAATTGCTTGTTCACGACTAAGTAAGTTTCTTTCAAGAATTTCATCAACTAATGGAAACGAATCTTCATAGTCAACACTTTTTATTGACTTATTATTTAAGATCTCATTAACATAGAAACGATATCCTTCTTCAGAAGGAACTCGACCACTAGAAGTATGAGTTTTAAGTAAATATCCTTGTTCTTCAAGGTAAGCCATTTCGTTTCGAATAGTTGCTGAAGAAATGCCTAACATAAATTCAGGAAGTTCAGTAAGAAGTTTTGAGCCAACAGGTTCATTAGTTCTTACGAACTGTTCTATTATGGCAGTTAAAATTGTTTTTTGTCTATCAGTTAACATTTTATCTACTCCATCATATTCAGTATTTTATCTTTTTAGCACTCTTTTTATCAGTTTGCTAATAAATTATACTACTTTCATTTAGCACTGTCAAGTGTTTTGTGCTAATTTATTTTTATTTTTTTCTGAAAACGTTATTTTATACATAAATTATCAAAGAAAAAACGTTACTATTTGCATAATAACGTTAACACCCATAAATTATTCTATTTTTATTTAATATATTTAATTATATATTGAATGTTAGTATCTTCTCCATGACCAGGAAAAACATCGATAAACTTATTTTTAAATATTTTTCTTATCTTTTCCAATGACTTTTGCATATCACTAGTACTTCCTGTTGGAAAATCCATTCTCCCAACACCATTCTTAAAAATGAAATCACCAGTAAAAAGCGCATCACCAATGCAATAAGAAACAGATCCATCAGTGTGACCCTTAGTTTCATAAACTTCTAGTTCTTCTTCTTCAAGTTTGTATGATTTTTCAGTTACAAGAATAACTTTTTCATTCTTTAAATCAACCTGCCATGACTTTCCAATTATATATAGAGATAAATTTAAATGTGCGTCAAGAAGTTTATTGTAGTCTTCTTTTCCAATATAGAAAGTAATGCCTCTATTCATATATGTATTTAACTCATTAATATGATCATAATGAGCATGAGTTATTAAAACATATTTTATTGGCTTACTAGATTTCTTTTTAAGAGTTTCATAAGGAATCGAGGGATCAACAACAAAAGAAAAATCAGCAAAGGAACATAAATAACAATTCTCATAAAGACAAGGAGAAACAAACGTTTCTATATCCATATATACATCATTCATACATATACTTTTTCCTTTTTATAATACTATATCTTTTACACTAGCAAAAGCACCATATATTCCAGCATCATTATAAAGTGAAGCTAAGCAGATTTCTGTATCTCTTATTGAATAAAATACTAATTCTTCGTAATATTTCTTTACTTTTTCTAAGAAAAACTCTCCTGCTTTGCTGACTCCACCACCTATTACAACTGACTCTGGGTTTAAAATATCACAAATACTAGCAATACCTATAGCCAGATAATAAGCTGTTTTATCAACTACTTTTAAGCTAACACTATCACCTAATTTAGCACAATCAAAAACGATTTTTGATGTTAGATTATCAAAATTATTTAAAGAAGTTAGTTTGCCATCTTTTTCTTCTAAAGCCGTATTAACAATTCCAACCGCACTAGTATATGTTTCTAAGCAGCCAACTAGTCCACACGTACATTTACGTCCTGAATAAGGATAAATCTTTATATGTCCTAATTCTCCCGCCGATCCATTAACGCCTTCAATTATTTTGCCATTTATAACGATGCCACCGCCAACTCCAGTTCCTAAAGTAATCATAACCATATTAGGAGCTTTTTTACCAGCTCCGTAATACCATTCTCCTAAAGCAGCAGCATTAGCATCATTAACAATTGAAATTTTCACATTAGGAAAGTATGATTCTAAAATAGATTTTAGAGGGACAGTTTTCCATTTAATATTTTGTGCACCGAGTACATTTCCATTTTTTACAGGCCCAGGAATAGCAACTCCTATACCTATGAGATTATCATCGTGTATTGTTTCTATAATTATATCTTTTATTTGATTTATAATATCCATATGATTATCAGATATTATTGTATCAAATGAATATTTTTCTATAAGTAAATTATTAGAAAATTTACCTACTTTAATAAATGTTCCACCTACATCTATTCCATATACAACTTTCATTTTCGTCTCCAATCATTCGCTTTTTAAATTAACAATAATTACTTCTCCACCAAATTTCACAACTCTTTCCCAAGGTATAACGACACACGATTCGCCCGAGAAAAAGCTTCGAAGTTTTGAAACAGTTAGCACGTTAATTGATACAACATCACCAGTTTGGACATCAATATCAATATCTTTAATTTTTCCTATTTTATTACCATCAGATAAATTAACTATATCTTTAGTTTGTAATTCACTTAAAAGCATAATATCACCCATTAAATATTATGCTCTATAATTAATATTATGACATTATTTTACATCGTCAACATTAATTTCTGGAAGCATAGCAAAAAGTTTATCTAAATCGTATCTTTTTCTTTCTTCACTTGAGAAAAGATTAATGATAACATCATTCAAATCAACTAAAAGCCAGTTCCCGCCACCTCGGCCTTCAATGCCGCGAACAGTAAGTTTATTTTCTTTCGATAATTCATAAACTTTTGAGGCTAAGCCATCCATTTGACGATTTGCTACACTAGTTGCAAGAACTACATAGCTAAAATAAGGATTATTAGTTTTAGTTTCATAAATTCTTATGTCTTTTGCATTAACATCTTTTAATGCTTCAATAGCATATTTTAATATTTCCATAATTCACCTCGAATATTTTTTATAATAATTATATGTTTCAATAGACGTTGGATAAATATAAGCATTTATACTTATCAAATAACTAAGTACTGATTTGCTTACGAAGAAAACCCCTTTATCTAAATTAGCAAAAGCAACTTTTCGAGCTTTTCGATAACATTCACCAACTCTTGTTTCCTCAATAAAATCAGAAAGGAAAATAATCTTTTCTAATTCATTCATGTTAGGTTTTCCCATAGCATGACATTCTATCGCATTTAAGATATCTAAATCATTAATTTCCAGTTCTTCTTTAATAATATAAGGAGCTAATATACTATGATATATTGACTTAAATTCTTCTTTTATAGTCATATTTAATTTGTATTTATCAATTATTTGTTGATACTTATCCATTTTTTCATATTTGCAATAATCATGAATCACTCCACAAATAAATGCTTTTTCTATAAGTTCATCAGATAAGTTATTAACTTTACATAGTTCTACTGCTGCCTTAGCAACGCCTAGAGAATGATAGTAACGTCCTTCATATTTAGGATTATTACTACTTTTTAATTTTTCATAAACTTTTTTTATTAATAGATCATATTTTTTAAAAAGATTTTCTATCATATAAGTTTTTTCCTCTTTTCAATTGCTATATTTTCAAATAGCGATAGTTCAATAGAACATTTCTTAGAAAAAGCCAAAAAGCCTATTCCTGAGATTGCAAGTTCGCAGTCAATTTCAAGATTAGTTTTTTTCATTCCTCCAAGTTTATTTATTTCATTTTTATTCGGAACAGTCAATAAATCAGTCAAATGTTTATTATAATATTCATCTGGATTATTTTTCGTTCTATAAAGCATGAGAGTATTTGCTACATAAAAACAAATAGCCGTTTTTTCCTCACTTTTCAAAGTAACATAACCAAACCCATTAATAAATATTGTATCATTAGGATATAATTGATATATCCTTGGTTTAATATACTTTTTAGGTATAGTAAGATTTAAGCTCTTCTTCTCTAAATAATATGTAGCCTGCTTAGGGTTATAATAACCAGGTGTATCTCCAAAAACTAAATCACCAATTTTAAATTTGCTAATATCTAAAGTTGTTCCCACTTGGATACTAGTTGTTAAATCAATTTTATCACCATATTCTTTAGAAATCGTATTAAGGAGAGTACTTTTACCGACATTAGCCATACCAACAAAATATACATTACGATTACGTGAATACTTCTTTATCGTCTCGTATATTGGTTTCGCTGAAGCCGAATCTAAAGACGAAGTAACTAGCAAATCACAAAATTCAATGTTTTTTTCTTTTAAATATGCTTTCAAATATGTACGAAGTTTAGTAGGTCTGTTAGAACGTAAAAATAAATCAAATTTATTAGCTATTATTAGTACTAAACTATTAGGAAATAATTCATTTATATTAGTAATTACAGAGCCTAATAAATCAAACGAATCAATTATGTTCACTATTAAACTTTTTTCTGTCGATATTTTAGAAAAGACACTATCAAAATCGATATTTTTTGTTTCAACTGTTTTGACTTCATTATAATGTTTTAATTTAAAACAACGTTCACATAAAAAATCATCTTTACGTTTTTCTAAAACATTTTTATTTATATAACCACTTTTTGATGGATCATCACTTTGAATAACTGCTCCACATCCAGGACATTTAAGTTCCAATTTAATCACCTAACATTTTCTTTATTTGTTTATATTTTTCAATATCTCTTTTTTTAATTTTTTCAATTATTATTCTCTCTGTATTGCGATTGAGAGTTGTATACCATTTCTCAGTTGATAAATCAATAGGTTTTACAAGAAGTGAGTGCAAACCCATTTTGTTTGCCCCCCATACATCTGTTAAGACTTGATCTCCAATCATTAGAACTTCCTTATTATCATTTATTAGTTTATTTTCATATAAATTATTCAAGACCTTTTTAAATCCTTTTTTTAGTGGCTTTTGAGCACGAGCAAAGCCACTTACATCGAGTTTAGTTAGTGTATCTTGTATTCTTTCCATACTATTATTTGATAAAATATACACTTTAAATCCCATTTTCTTTATCTCATTTATTTTATTAATTGCTTCTAAAGAAGGGGTTTTATCTATATTTTTTTGGATAGTGTTATCCAAATCAAATAAAATAATTTTAATTCCACTTGAATATAATTTAGTGTAGTCTATTTCATAAATATCTTTATAACAATATGTGGGAATAAACTTATCAATCATTTTCATTTTAATCACCTTAATAATTATACATAAAAAGTGTCAAAAAGTCTACAAAAAATTAAAATAGAGGAGTGAGAAAATTTTTAGTTTCCTAAGTCTTTTGATTTTACCTCTTTTAGGAAGTATTGCTTCTAATAGTTTCCCAGAAGTTTTATCGCCAGAAGAGGAAAAATTATATCTAGAAAAATTCAAAAATGGTGATTCAGAAGCTCGAAACGCCTTAATTGAGCATAATCTCAGATTAGTTGCTCATATCGTAAAAAAATTTGAAAATACAAAAGAAGATAAAGATGATCTTCTTTCGATCGGTTCAATGGGGTTAATAAAAGCAATTGATACCTATAATTTCGATAACAACGCTAAACTTTCAACGTACGCATCAAGATGTATTGAAAATGAAATTTTAATGCATTTAAGGCAAATCAAAAATCAAAAACAAACAACATGTTTATATGCTAAAATAGGTGAAGATAAAGAAGGTAATGAAATACATCTAAGTGATGTAATTGAAGATCCTTCAATTCCAATTTCAATAAAACTTGAAAACGAAGAAACAATAAGAGAAATAAAAGAATCACTGAAGCAATTATCTGATAGAGAATACACTATCATCAAATATCGATATGGATTAGATAATACTTTGCCCATGACACAAAGAGAACTCGCCAAATATTTAAATATTTCTCGAAGTTATGTTTCTCGCATTGAAAAACGTGCTCTAACAAAGTTATATTTAGAAATCAAAAACAATCACAAAAATCGATAAGCATTACACTTATCGATTATTTTTGCAGTTTTATTTAATTTCTGGTAAACTTGCAGCAGCAATTGATTGACCAACACGACGATTATTTTCATCTGGCATCAAAATCTTGATATTTTTATATTCAGGGAATTCTTCGCCTAAAACCTTTTGGGCAACATCAAGAATAATTTCTCCACCTTTACCACTTGTAACACGTCCTAATATTAAAACATATTTAATATTATAGAAATATGCATAGTATGCTAATGTATAGCCTAAATAAATTCCTATATTATTGTAAATTTCTAAAGCCAATTTATCGTCTTCAGCAGCTAGTTTTTGAATAACTTTAAGTTTTTGGGCAGGAGTAAGTCCTTCTTCAAATTTAAATCCAGCCATTGTAGCAAGTTTAATTACTGAATCTTGTGAGAAATATTTAACTCCACATCCGTAATCTCCACTCCATTCATCAACCATAGATTCTTTATTAGCATCTACAGGAACAAATGCAAGTTCGTTTAACCAGCCTTTAAGGTTACCTTTTTCATCAACATAACCAGTTGCTTCACTCGTACCCATAGCAATACCTAAAACTTGATTATCTTTCAAATCCATTGCACCCGCTAAAGCAGTTACATCGCCATCATTAGCAACAACAAAAGGAATGTCTCCAAATTCTTTACATACATCAATGTACATATTTTTAACTTTTTTATCGAAATCTTCTTTATTAACTTTTAAAAATAAAGAAGCAACCATAATACGATTATTAACATAAATACCAGCACTAGAAATACCAATTGCATCAACTCGAGGCATTTTTGAAGCTGCTAATTTCATTGATTCTAAGATTCCATCATAATGATATTGAGGATCACTATTTGTTTTAGGATTCCATACAGTCTCATTACTGAAAATTACTTTTCCATCAACAACAGCAGATACTTTTCTATCTGAACCACCAGCATCAAATCCAATACGACATCCACCTAAGTTTGAATTTAATTTAATAACTTCTTCACAGAAAGCAGGAATATTGTCAGTATAAACTACTTCAAATGGTTTTTCGTACACACCCGCCATAAATTCAACGTCAAATTTACGAGCACCAGTTAAACTATAATCTTCTTTAAATCTTTCATAAAGATATTTAGAACCTTTGAAATAAAACTTATATCCACCAACAACCCAAAGCATACTTTTTACAATTCTTTCAATCATATCATAATTTTCTTCATCATGTCCAGTGCCATCTTTGAATATTTTTATCGTACGAATGTAATTGTATCCACAATGTCTTTCAAGACAAACTGTAAATTCAGTGTTTTCAACTTTTTCAACTTCTTTTTCGAAAGCACGATACTTTAAAATTAATGGTTCAAATTTTTTATCAATACTAGGTATATATTTCATATTTAATTCTCCTAAAATTATAATTTTCTAATATTTTTTATTATTGCATAGTATTCAGGTTCATAATCAGGTTTTACTAATACTTTATCGCCAACTTCAGCTTCAAGAATCGCTTTTCCTAGAGGTGATTCACGAGAAATAATTCCTTTAAGTGGATCAGATTCAAGAAAACTACTTACTAGCGTAAATGTTAATGTATCTTTTTCATCTTCAAAATAAATTGTAATTTCTTTACCAAGGTTATTTGTATGACCTTTTTCTTCAATTATTTCCGAATTACGAATTATATCTTCTAACTCAGTAATTTCTTGTTCGATTTTAGCTTGTTCGTCACGAGCAGCATCGTATTCAGCATTTTCTGAAAGGTCACCTTGAGCACGTGCATCTTTTAATGCTTCGATAATACGGGGACGTTCTACATCTTTTAAAAACTTAAGTCTTTCGGAAATTTTATCATAACCTTCTTTAGTTAATTGATGTTTATTATTCATAGTATAATCTCCCTTATATTTAAATTATTTTATATAAATTATTATATCACACTTGTTTTATTTAAACAATAAAAAATTGTGTGTAATTATTTTTTTCTCATCATATCATATTTTTTCACAGCAAATGGCAAGGCAAATCTAACAATTTCTAAAGGATGTCTACAAGCATCTAAGACATTTCCTTTTGTATCTGTTATCTTGCCAATAACAAAAGTTTTATTTTCCATATCAGGTCCAAAGAACTCAACTGTCGTTCCTTCAGTAAAATAATTTCTTTGTTCTAAAGTAACATACTCACCGTCATAATCAATTACAATACCAAGAAAATCTTTTGTTGGATTATCAAGTGGTGAATTATAAAGTTGTTCCTTCAAAGAAACCATTCCTTTCATAAAACCACAACTTGTTTCCCTGTTTTCAGCTTTTAAAATTTCGTTTTCAAAAACAATTAATTCTTCTTTTGTTATTGATTGATTGAGTTCTTTAAGTTCATAGATTCTATCAATTAGCTTACGATACGTTCTCACAACAACAGCAATGTAATATAATGATTTCATTCGTCCTTCAATTTTTAAACTATCAACATTTATGTCAATAAGATCAGAAATATAATTTATCGCGCATAGATCTTTAGAACCAATATTTAAATAACTCTTTGTTTTTTGCAAATCTTCATCGTAAACATCATAATTCCAACGACATGAATGAGCACATCCTCCACGATTTGCATCCCTTTGAGTCAAATAATTACTCAACATACATCTGCCTGAAAACGAAGTGCACATACCTCCATGTATAAAGACTTCTAGTTGAATTTTAGTTTTATCCTTTATTTTTCTAATCTCAGAAATTGATGTTTCCCGTGCTAAAACCACACGAGAAAAGCCTTTCTCTTCATAGTATTTAATTGCTAAGCTGTTATTAACAGAATCTTGAGTGCTTAAATGTCTTTCTAGCTTTGGACTTACTCTTTTAGAGACATTAGCAATATATAAGCTACTAACAATTATACCTGTAACATTAACACTCTCAAGATAGCGCAAATATTCCTCAAGATTTTCTAAGTCTCCATCATGAGGGACTATATTCATTGTCACATAAAACTTTTTCCCGAGCTCTTGAGCTATTTGTGAAGCTTTTTTTATGTCTTCTAAATCAAAATTACTAGCACGAGCACGTAAACTAAAATACTTTCCTCCAGCATACACAGCATCAGCTCCATATAGGTAAGCTATTTTTAGTTTTTCCAAGTTACCAGCAGGAGCTAAAAGTTCGATTTTATTCATCACTACGAGCTCCTTTCAATAAGTATAACTTTTCCGTTAAGAACCCTTCTTTAAAATCTATCAAGGAATTATCGATATTTACCTCCCTGCCTTCAAAATAATCTTTGTATAAGTCGATTAGTTCTTCAAGCAAACGTAAATCACCATATTCTGATAATGATTTTTGATCAATAATTGGATTACTAATTCGAAGCATAAACACTTTCCTTTTAATATCACTAAGAGGCTTTTTAAAATAAAATGCATAAGGAGTATAAATAAAAGTTCCTTTTTCTGTTTCAATTATTTTGTATTTTTCACTTCTTATCTCTTCTTTCAAATCATACATTTGATTTCTCGAAAGAATACTTTCCTTTGAAAAGTCATTATAAAGAGATAATAAAGGTCTTTTTGAATACATAATTCTATGAAATCCACACACATTAATAGCTATCTTTCCATCACTTGAATTAGCAAGAATATTTTCGACTTCATCATAACTTAATTCTGAAGAAATAAAAGTTTTAGTATCAATCATAGATGCTTCTTTAGATGAGCACACAAGTGTTTTTGAATCATATATTAATTTATCTTTAGCGCTATCACCAAATATTTGAGTAGTTAACAATAGTACGGCATAATCACTATATATTATATAGTCAAATAATGGAAAGAAAGTTTGTAAATATTTTTTTAAAGTATCTATTTCATCCTCTTCAATAATGGAATCAATATTCAAAAAATACTTTTTTCTACTCTTACGAGGAAATAAATTAATAAGTTCAGTAGATGTCATTGTTTTTGATGGATAGCATGAAAACTCTTTACTATTAAAAATAAATCCATCGGCATTACTGTTTACTAATTTATCATCATAATCACATACAACTAAATTCATTTTCTTACACATAATGCAACCCCATCACCTATATCTAAAAAAGTAGTATCAAAGTTTTCATTTGCACATAACCAGTGGTTAAAGACATCTATTTTTCGAGCTAATCCTCTAAGGTTTCGGCTGCCACTTACATCACCAGTTTTACTAAACTCATCAACAAATCCATGGAACAATAGATTATCAATAACTATCACTCCACCATCATTTAAAAATGGTGAAAAGCGTTCAAAAAACTTTCTGTATTGTGCTTTTGCAGCATCGATAAATATTATATCATATTCTTTTGAAAGCGATTCTAGAGGGATTTCAAGAGCATCACCTTTTATTACTTTAATGCAGTTCTGTAAGTTTTCTTTACTGATATTTAAAAGAGCTTCTTCGTACATCTTTTCATTTATTTCAATAGTTTCAACAAAGCAACCATTCTTAGCAAGCATAATCGATGTATAGCCTACAGCAGTTCCAATTTCTAACACCTTATTAAGTTTTTTAAATTTAGTTAGAAATAAAATAAGCTTTAAGGTTTCATCTTTGATAATTGGAACATTTTCCAAAACAGCTTTTTCTTTTAACGTGTCCATTTGTAATTTATCTAGCTTATTAAAATATTCACTCATAAATTCACCATTACTTTCACTGAATATTTTACCATATTATCTTTAAAAAGTTAAGTCTTTTCATAAATAATAATTAAAAGGCAAGATAATATAAGTATTACCCTGCCAATTAGACAATTACCACCTAGGATGGTTTGCAAGAAAATAATATGACTCTTTATATTTACTTGCATTCACTGTGTGTTCTAAATATATTTTTTTATATATTCTATTATATATTGGATTAATTTCTGTTTCAATATGAGGA
>UMGV01026063.1_pt1 | contig 20717 bp, 18 predicted proteins | sample 1965361 | NCBI WGS metagenome assembly UMGV01 (sample SAMEA4836081, study PRJEB28245) | human gut metagenome | biome: gut microbiome; material: fecal sample | place: Denmark | collected 2008
CAAGTCGGAACAGGTAACTTTTTGGGAAATTAATGGGAATAGGAAATTGTGGAATATGGATGGATTTCCTAAAATATAGGCATCTAATGATAATATGATTTTACAGGAGGACAGTCAGGATGTCAGATGTTGTTGAAAAACAGCCGTTAACCGAAGATTACCTGAAGAAGATGGATGCCTACTGGCGCGCAGCCAATTACCTTGGTGCCGCACAGTTATATCTGCTGGATAATCCACTTCTTCGAGAGCCGCTTACCAGAGATCAGGTAAAGAAAAAGATTGTTGGTCACTGGGGAACCGTACCGGGACAGAACTTTGTCTATGTACATTTAAACCGTGTGATCAAAAAGTATGATCAGGATATGATTTTAATTTCCGGTCCGGGACACGGCGGAAACTTCTTTGTTGCCAATACTTATCTGGAAGGTACCTATAGCGAGGTATATCCAAATATCGGAGAAGATATGGATGGACTGAAGAAACTGTGTAAGCAGTTCTCTTTCCCGGGAGGAATCTCCAGCCATGTAGCTCCGGAAACTCCGGGTTCCATCAACGAAGGTGGTGAGCTGGGATATTCCCTGGCACATTCGTTTGGTGCGGTATTTGATAACCCGGATCTGATTGCTGCCTGTATCGTGGGAGACGGTGAGTCCGAGACCGGACCTCTTGCAACTTCATGGCAGTGTAATAAGTTCTTAAATCCGGAGAGCGATGGAGCGGTTCTTCCAATCCTTCATATGAATGGATATAAGATCAGTAATCCAACCATTCTTGCACGTATTTCTCATGAAGAACTTGAGCATTTCTTTGATGGATGCGGATGGAAACCATATTTTGTAGAGGGCGATGATCCAATGACCATGCACCGCAAGATGGCAGAGACACTTGATACCGTTATGGACGAAATCAAGGCGATCCAGAAGAATGCAAGAGAAAACCACGATACCACAAGACCAAAGTGGCCAATGATTGTACTTCGTACTCCAAAGGGATGGACAGGACCAAAGGTTGTAGACGGAAAGCAGATCGAGGGATCTTTCCGTGCGCATCAGGTTCCGATCATGATGGACAAACCGGAGCATCTGGAAATGTTAAAAGAGTGGTTACTCAGCTACCATCCGGAAGAATTGTTTGATGAGAATGGAAAACTGATTCCGGAACTGAAAGCACTTGCACCGACCGGAGACCGCAGAATCGGTTCTAACCCACATGCAAACGGTGGTAAGCTCTTACGTGACTTAAGACTTCCAGATTTCCGTGATTATGCACTTGATGTTCCGGCGCCGGGAAGCGTTGAGGCACAGGATATGGTAGAACTTGGCGGATTTGTCCGTGATATCTTCAAACTGAATGAGGATTCCAAGAACTTCCGTATTTTCGGACCGGACGAGACAATGTCAAACCGTCTGATGAAAGTCTTTGAGGAGACAAACCGTGACTGGAACAATGAAAAACTGGATTCCGATGAATTCCTTGCTACAGATGGCCGTGTTATGGATTCTATGTTAAGTGAGCATATGTGTGAGGGATGGTTAGAGGGATATCTTCTGACAGGACGTCATGGATTCTTTGCAAGTTATGAAGCATTTATCCGTGTGGTAGATTCTATGTGTGCACAGCATGCAAAGTGGTTAAAGGTATGTAATCAGCTTCCGTGGAGACAGTCCATTGCTTCCCTGAACCTGATTCTTACATCCAATGTATGGCAGCAGGATCACAATGGATTTACCCATCAGGACCCGGGATTTTTAGATCATATTGCAAATAAGAAGGCAGATGTGGTACGTCTTTATCTGCCACCGGATACCAATTGTCTGCTGTCCTGCTTTGATCACTGCATCAGAAGCCGCGATTATGTGAATGTGCTTGTTACATCCAAGCATCCGAGACAGCAGTGGCTGACTATGGAACAGGCAGTAAAGCATTGTACACAGGGTATCGGCATCTGGGAGTGGGCAAGTAACGACCAGGGACAGGAGCCTGATGTGGTTATGGCATGCTGTGGAGATACTCCGACACTGGAGACATTAGCAGCAGTTACGATTTTAAGAAAGGCAATGCCGGAGATTAAGATTCGCGTGATCAATGTTGTCGATCTGATGAAACTTGAGCCAAGCACCAAGCATCCGCATGGTCTGACAGATGCAGAGTACGATGCACTGTTCACCAAAGATAAGCCAATCATCTTTGCATTCCATGGGTATCATACACTGATCCACGAGCTGACCTATCGTCGTACCAACAGAAATATTCATGTATACGGATATCAGGAGGAAGGAACCATCACAACACCATTCGATATGCGTGTACAGAATGAGATTGACCGTTTCCATCTGGTAAAGAGCGTAATTGAGCATCTTCCACAGTTAGGAAATCGTGGCGCTTATCTGACACAGAAAATGAATGACAAGCTTGTAGAACACAAGCAGTACATTCATGAGTATGGTGTTGATATGCCGGAGATCCGTGACTGGAAATGGGATTTATAAAATAAAATATCAACAGGATTCTTTGCGGAACTGTGCCGGAGTCATCCGGTGCCGTTCCGTAAATATTTTGTAGAAATATCCTTTGTTTTTGTAGCCGACTTCGGCAGCAATCGCATCGATTGTCAGTCTGGTGTGCAGCAACAGTTCTTCGGCTTTCTGCAGACGCAGATGCTGCAGATATTCCGTATAAGTCATTCCGGTCCGGTTTTTCAGTAACCGGTTGAAATAATCTTCCTGAAAATGGAATTCTTCACAGAGCATTCGTATGGAAATGTTTTTCATATGCTGCTTCATATAATCAGAAATTTCTTCATATAAAATCCAGTTCATTTTCTGTCGCAGTTTTTTTGACAGCGAAAATTCATATTGTGTATTTAAAATACGAAAAATGCGCAGGAGAAGTCCCCGACAGATGATCGGAGAAGCCTCATCATGACGCTGTAATTCCAAAAGAAGTGATGTCATGGTTTCATCCATCTGTGAGACTGCCTCCTCTGCCTGAGGGAGAAAATGCAGATATTGCTGGAGCGATTTCTGTTCCATCAGTGCCATCTTCAGGAACGAGCTGATACGCTCTGTTGTAATCTGCCGTTTCATAATGTCCTGAAACATCACATTGGTAATGCCAAGAAACAGAAGTGTGGCAGAAGTTCCTTCCATGATTTCCTGATGCAGACAGTTTTTGTCGATCAGGCAGACTTCACCCCGGTGAAAAGTAAATTCATTGCCCAGAATTTTCTGCCGGTATTCTCCGTCAATGATATAAAACAATTCCAGATATTCGTGTGAGTGCATCTGCGTGCGCATGCCGGGTGTAAACTCTTTTTCATAAAGGAACGAGGGCTGGGAGGGCAGAATCGTTGCAGAAAGCATATGTCCGTCATGAATATCCCACAGCAGGGAAAACAGATGTTCATTTTCCGGAAGCGGATAGGTTTTGACAACGCTTTCATGAGCCGAATATTCCGGATGCAGAATCTGAAACCGGCTGAAGTTATCCGGGATCTGTGTATTTGCACTCTGATAAATCAAATGTTTTGTAAAATTCTTCAAATCCATGGAACGTCTCCTGTAAAAAATTACTCCACCATGGAGGTGGAGTAATTGTAAGTGTATGTTTTTGCCTGTTATTTATTTCATGGCATTTTTCTTGGCGATGGAAGCACGCTTGCGCATCGTAGGATCCAGAATTCTCTTGCGGATACGCAGGCTTTCCGGAGTTACCTCAAGAAGCTCGTCGGTATCAATGAAGTCAAGAGCCTGCTCTAAGCTTAATTTGCGAGGCGGAACCAGAGTCAGTGCCTCATCTGCAGAAGAGGAACGTGTATTGGTCAGATGCTTTTTCTTGCAGACATTTAACTCAATATCTTCGGCTTTGGAACTCTGTCCGATGATCATACCGGAATATACTTTTTCGCCAGGTCCGATAAAGAGCGTACCACGCTCCTGTGCGGAGAACAGACCGTAAGTTACGGATTCACCGGTCTCAAATGCAATCAGGGAACCGGTAGAACGGTAAGCAATCTCACCGCGGAATGGCTCATATCCGTCAAACATGGTATTGATGATACCGTTTCCTTTGGTGTCGGTCATGAACTCCCCACGATATCCGATCAGACCACGGGAAGGAATCTTGAACTCCAGACGGGTATAACCGCCGGCAATGGAACCCATATTTAAAAGTTCACCCTTCCGCTGCTGCAGTTTGGAGATAACGGCGCCGGTAAATTCATCCGGTACATCCACGTAAGCAAGTTCCATTGGCTCAAGTTTTTTGCCATTCTCATCGTAGTGATAGAGAACCTCGGCTTTGCTGACTGCAAATTCATATCCTTCACGGCGCATATTCTCGATCAGGACGGACAGATGCAGCTCACCACGGCCGGATACTTTTAAGCTGTCCGGGCTGTCGGTTTCTTCGACACGGAGAGAAACATCGGTATTTAACTCACGGAACAGTCTGTCGCGGATATGACGGGAAGTGACATATTTTCCTTCCTGACCGGCGAGAGGACTGTCGTTTACGATGAAATTCATGGAGATAGTCGGCTCAGAAATCTTCTGGAACGGAATAGCTACCGGATTTTCCGGAGAACAGATGGTATCTCCAATGTGAATGTCCGCAATACCGGAGATGGCTACGATGGAACCGATCTTTGCTTCACTGACATCTACTTTATTTAAACCATCGAACTCATACAGTTTGCTGATGCGGACTTTCTCAAGTTTGTCCGGATCGTGATGGTTGACAACGACTGCTTCCTGGTTGACTTTCAGGGAACCGTTGTCGACTTTACCGATACCGATACGGCCAACGTATTCGTTGTAATCGATGGTACTGATTAAAACCTGTGTGTTGGCATCCGGATCTCCGGTCGGGGCCGGGATATAGTTTACGATCGTCTCGAAAAGAGGAGTCATGTCCTTCTTTTCATCGTCGAGATTGTACATAGCGTATCCGTCTCTTGCGGAAGCGTAGATGAACGGACAGTCAAGCTGCTCATCGGAAGCATCCAGATCCATGAAAAGCTCTAACACCTCATCAATCACTTCTGCAGGGCGCGCTTCCGGACGGTCGATCTTGTTGATGCAGACAATAACCGGGAGATTTAAAGCAAGTGCTTTCATCAGTACGAATTTGGTCTGCGGCATGGTTCCCTCGAATGCGTCTACGACGAGGACTACACCATTTACCATCTTAAGAACACGCTCTACCTCACCACCGAAATCGGCATGGCCAGGCGTATCGATAATGTTGATTTTTGTATCCTTATAAAATACAGCGGTATTTTTGGACAGGATGGTGATACCACGCTCACGCTCGATATCGTTGGAATCCATGACACGTTCCTGTACTTCCTGATTGGCACGGAACACACCGCTTTGTTTTAACAGCTCATCGACCAGTGTGGTTTTACCATGATCGACATGGGCGATGATTGCGATATTACGAATGTCGTCTCTTGTTGTTACCATAAATTTAACCTTCTTTTTAATATTGTTTAACTTTACATAAATAACCTATCCTATTTTATCATAAAAAGCTGATTTCGCAAGCTTTTTTCAACGCACACCGGCGATTTAAGCGTTTTAGATAGTTTTCGCCGGCCTTATCGACAAGGTTTGATGATTTCTACCAACCATTAAATGGTAAAACAGAAGCCTATCAAAAATTTCCACAAAAGGAAGGAGTATTCATGGCAGATAAAATGTGTGAAAACAATCAGGTCACTATTATGGGAGAAATTGTATCGGACTTTTCGTATAGTCACGAGGTATATGGGGAAGGATTTTATATGGTGGAAGTATCTGTCCACCGCCTGTCCAGTTTCGTCGATTATATTCCGGTGATGGTATCGGAGCGTCTGGTCAATGTGCAGGAGAGTGCGGAGGGAAAATGCGTCTATATTACAGGCCAGTTCCGTTCATTCAACCGGCATGAGGAGCATAAAAACCGTCTGGTGTTATCGGTTTTTGCGAGGGAGTTTGAACTGGTTGAGCAGTTTGAGGAAGAAAATGCAGCCAACCAGATTTTTCTGGATGGATTTATCTGTAAGGAATCGGTATACCGAAAAACACCTCTGGGAAGGGAGATCGCGGATCTTCTGGTCGCAGTTAACCGGTCATATGGCAAGTCGGACTATATTCCCTGCATCTGCTGGGGCAGAAATGCAAGATTTGCATCCGGATTCGAGGTCGGATCACATGTGCAGATCTGGGGAAGAATCCAGAGCCGCGAGTATGTAAAGAAAGTCAGTGAGACACAGGTGGAGCAGAGGGTTGCTTACGAGGTATCCGTCAGCAAGATTGAATTCCTGGAGTAGACTTGATTATTTGACGCTTTTGTGTTATCTTACATAGGATTTCATTTGGTTAAGAGATATCATGGAGGCTGAAATGGACAGAGGAGTGATTCAGGTTTATTATGGAGAGGGACATGGTAAATCGACCGCGGCAATCGGGAATGCAATTCGTATTGCCAGCGAGGGAAAAAGCGTCATTATCATTCAGTTCTTGAAGGGAAAAAATGAAAACGAACTGACATTTTTAAGCCGGCTGGAGCCGGAAATAAAAATATTCCGTTTTGCAAAATCGGATGAGTGTTTTGAGGCACTTTCCGAGGAGGCAAAACAGGAAGAAAGTATGAATCTGCGCAATGGATTCAATTACGGAAAGAAAGTCGTTACGACAGGTGCCTGTGATATGCTAATCTTAGATGAGGTACTTGGAATTGTGGACGAAAAGGTGATAAGCCCTGAAGAAATTTGTGAGCTGTTTGCCGCAAAGCCGGAAGAAATGACTTTGGTCTGCACAGGACGCGTTCTGGATGAAAAAATCCGTGAGGCAGCAGACGAGGTTTATAATATCGCACCGGAGAAATAGATTGACAGACTATGCCGGTGGTGGTAAAATGAAAGAAATACATGGGATAGAGGTCGCGTAATTCATGAGTAGCCTGTTGGATGTGGCAGACACAGTCGAATGCAGGTAAAAGGGGAAAGCGCCGAAAGAACCGGATGACTGCAGTCTGGTTTTTGGGCATGCGGTGAATAATCGTATGACTGTCAGAAGCGTATGAGCGTGGATGGAGAGCTATCAGATCTAAAAAAGGTTAGATTGACCAGCTCGTTTTGAGCTGGTTTTTTTATTTAGAAAGGAGAATAAAACAGTGGCAATTTTTAAGGGAGCCGGAGTCGCAATCGTGACACCAATGAAGAACAATGAGGAAGTTAATTATGATAAACTTGAGGAACTGATCAACCAGCAGATTGACGGTGGTACAGATGCCATCGTAATTGCAGGTACGACAGGAGAAAGCGCAACACTTACGATGGAAGAACACCGTGATGTGATCAAGGCAGCCATCGAGTTTACAAAACATCGTGTTCCGGTTGTGGCAGGTACCGGTTCAAACTGCACACGTACAGCCATCCAGCTTTCACAGGAGGCAGAAGAGGCAGGAGCAGACGGACTTCTGATCGTTACACCATATTATAACAAGGCAACACAGGCAGGCCTGATCAGCCATTATTCACAGATCGCAGACAGCACCAAGTGTCCGATCATTATGTATAATGTGCCGGGACGTACCGGATGTAATCTTCTTCCGGAGACGGTTGCCGAGCTGGTCCGCACCAAGAGTAATCTCGTAGGATTAAAGGAAGCAACCGGAAATCTGGCACAGGCTTCCAAGACGATGGCACTTACCGACGGAAAACTGGATCTTTATTCCGGTGAAGACGGTCTTGTTGTACCGCTTATGTCAATCGGTGCAGTCGGTGTGATTTCGGTATGGAGCAATGTGGCACCGGGCAAAGTACACGCAATGTGTGAAAGCTTCTTCAAGGGTGATATTAAGACAGCAAGAAAACTGCAGCTGGAGGCGCTTCCACTGGTAGATGCACTGTTTTCCGAAGTAAATCCGATTCCGGTTAAGAAGGCATTAAACCTGATGGGTATGGAAGTAGGACCTCTTCGTTCCCCACTCTGTGAGATGAGCGAGGCTAATGCAAAGAAACTTGCAGAAGTAATGAAAAATTATGGAATTTTAGCATAGATCAGGGAGGCACAAAAGAAAATGACAAGAGCGATCATGAATGGCTGCAACGGGAAGATGGGACAGTGTATCACAGGAATCTGTGCGCAGGATGAGGACATTGAGATTGTTGCAGGAATTGATACTTATGATGGAATCAAAAATGATTATCCGGTATTTGCCAGTCTGAAAGAGTGTACGGTGGATGCGGATGTAATCATTGATTTTTCCAATGCAAAAGCAGTGGATGCGCTGCTTGCATATGGTGTGGAAAAACAGATTCCGATCGTGCTTTGTACGACAGGACTTTCCGAACAGCAGCTTGCCGATGTGGAAAAAGCATACGAAAAAGTTGCAATTTTAAAATCCGCAAATATGTCTCTCGGAATCAATACTCTGATGGAACTGCTCAAAAAAGCTGCGCAGGTATTTGCGCCGGCAGGATTTGATATGGAGATTGTAGAGAAACATCATAACCAGAAGCTGGATGCACCGAGCGGCACGGCACTGGCACTGGCTGATTCCATGAATGAGGCACTGGATGAGGCATATACCTATACCTATGACAGAAGCCAGAAGCGCAAGAAGAGGGATAAATACGAAATTGGAATCTCTTCTGTTCGTGGCGGCAATATTGTCGGAGAGCATGAAGTGATTTTCGCCGGACAGGATGAGGTGATTGAATTCAAGCATACGGCATACTCCAAGGCGGTATTTGCAAAGGGCGCTGTGGAAGCAGCAAAATTTTTAAAAGGAAAGCCTGCAGGACATTATGATATGGCAGATGTCATTGCGGCAAAATAAACGGGAAGAGAGGCACTGATAATCAGTGCCTTTTTTGCGCAAAATGTTTGACAGTGCAGCTGGTTCATATTTATAATGGAAGGAAGAAACCTGACGATAAGAAAGAGGTAGAAAATGAAAAATAAAACCAGAAGGCTTGCAGCATTTTTGCTTTCTGCAGCAGTTGTCATAACTGCTGTTCCGGGAATGCAGGAACGGGTTTATGCCCAGAAAACCGGCGGATACACAGAGTCACCCAAAAGTGAAAATGTTCCGGTGGTAAAAGAAACAAAATCCAGGCTGAAAAAGGCAGAAGCAGTGCCGTCCGCCTATATGAACAAGTTGTCGGAACTTACGATCCGCTATCCTGGCGTGCGTGATCAGGGAAAATATGATACGTGCTGGGCATTTTCCGCAATCGGACTTGCGGAGTTTGATCTGATTGCAGACAATCAGACGGCAGACAAAAGCATTGATCTGAGTGAATTGCAACTTGCCTATTTTACTTATAATAATGTAGAAGACCCGCTGGGTGGAACATTTGGCGACTCTTTAAATATTATGAACCATAAAAATTATCTGACCATGGGCGGAAATCTGGATTTCGCGAGCCGGACGCTTCTGCAGTGGGAAGGGGTGACGGACGAGAACCGTGTACCGTACGCTCTGGCACCGACCACCACGACACTGGCAAAAAGTTATGCTTTTGATCAGGATGTGGCACATCTGCAGAATGTATACATTATTAATATTCACAAAAATGCTACCCAGGTGAAACGTGAGATTATGCAGCACGGATCTGCCGGACTGGGACTGTATATGGACGGAACGACCAACTATGTGGGATCTGCAGTCTATGCAGAAACAGGAGAGAATGTGGCAACCTATTACTGCCCGACAAGCAGTGTTGCATCGAACCATGCCGTAAATATTGTGGGCTGGGATGATAATTTTCCGGCATCTTCGTTTAAGAATAAACCGGCAGGAAACGGAGCATGGCTTTGCAGAAACAGCTGGTCAGACAAGACGGAGAACAGTATCAACAGTTATTTCTGGCTTTCCTATTACGATAAGGCAATTGAGGATGCTGCCTGGATCTTTGATTTTGAGTCCGCGGATAACTATGATTATAACTATCAGTATGACGGTGGAGCGGATGTGGGAAAACTGCGTGGAATTTCGACTTCTGCGAATATTTTCAAGGCAAAAAAGGCAGACAATGAGCTGATTAAAGCAGTTTCGATTTCTCTTTCCAAAGATGCCAGTGTCCCATATACGATTAGTGTATATACCAATCTGACAAACCTGCATAATCCTAAGAGCGGCGTGCTTGCTGCGAAGGTATCCGGTACGACAACCTATGCCGGAACCCATACCATCAGGCTGGATAAAGCGGTATCCGTACCCAAAGGAACCTACTATGCTGTTGTGGTAAATCTGCAGAAAAGCGGTGCCGGACTCGATATGGAATATGCAGTCAGTGACAGCAGTTTGACCAGCAGGGTATATTGTGATTATAATCAGAGTTTTCTCTATCGTTACGGCAGCTGGGAAGATGTGGCGGATGTAAGCACCAGTTACGGCGGCAGAATCGGAAACATCTGTATCAAGGCATATGCGGACAATGCAGGGACAAGTATCGGTGCGGTAAAGAATATAAAAGCGGTCCGAAGTGCAAAAAATGCGGTACGCATTTCCTGGAGCAAAACGGCAGGTGCGAAAGGGTATGAAATTTATCAGGCATCCAGCAAGAATGGAACCTATAAAAAGATTGCAACAACGACATCCGCAAATTATAAAATTAAGACAACTTCAAATAAGTCGGTATATTATAAAGTACGCGCTTATAAGACAACGCAAGGCGTTCGGATCTGCGGAAAATTTTCCGGATCTGTCGCTGTGAAACGTTAAAAGAAAGGAAAAAGAATGACCATTTTAATCAAAGGGGGACATGTCATCAATCCGGCAACACAGATGGATGAGGTGGCAGATGTCCTGATCAAAGATCAGAAGATAAAAAAGATTGGAAAAGAACTTCCGGAAAAAGAAGCCGAACGTGTGATCAATGCGGACGGATGTTATGTGATGCCGGGATTTATTGATATGCATGTACATTTCCGCGATCCGGGATTTGAACAGAAAGAGGATATTTATACCGGGATGCAGGCCGCTGCGCATGGTGGATATACGACAGTGCTGACCATGCCGAATACAAAGCCGGTAGCAGACAATCCGGATATTGTCAATTATGTGCACAACAAAGCAAAATCCGGGAACTGTATTCATGTCCTGCAGGTTGGTGCGGTGACAAAGGGACAGCAGGGAAAAGAGCTTGCAGATATTGAAGGAATGGTTAAGGCAGGAAGTCCGGCAATCAGCGAGGACGGAAAATCTGTCATGGATGCCGCTTTGTATCGGGACGGTATGCTTGAAGCAGCGCGTCTGGGCATTCCGGTACTTGCCCATTGCGAAGATATCCATATGGTACGCGGAGGTGTCATGAATGCCGATGCAAAAGCAAAAGAACTGGGACTTCCGGGAATTACCAATTCCGTGGAGGATGTGATTGTTGCAAGAGATATTATTCTGGCAAAAGATACCGGGGCACAGCTTCATCTGTGTCATTGTTCCACAAAGGATTCCGTGCTCATGGTAAAAGTGGCAAAGGAAGAAGGTGTCCGGGTGTCGGCAGAAGTGTGTCCGCATCACTTTACGCTGTCCACAGACGATATGAAAGAAGCGGATACCAATTACAAGATGAATCCGCCACTCCGCACAAAGGAAGACGTGAAAGCACTGCGTGAGGGACTGCGGGATGGCATTATGGAAGTGATTTCCACAGACCATGCGCCACACACATTTGAAGATAAAAACCGTTCGATGCAGGAAGCACCGTTTGGAATTGTCGGACTGGAAACCGCCGCATGTCTTACACATAATGAACTGGTACTCGGTGGATATCTGACGCCGATGCAGATGGCAGCGTGTATGAGTTACCATCCGGCACAGATTGTCGGTATTGATAAGGGAGATATCCAGCCGGGAAAAGCGGCAGATGTCGTGATCTTTGATCCAGAGGAAACCTACCGCATTGACAAAAACACATTTGCTTCCAAGGGAAGAAATACACCGTTTGACGGGAAAGAAGTTACGGGACGTGTAAAGTGCACGATCTGTGACGGCGAAGTTGTATTTAATGAATTAAATAAGTAATAAATTAAGAAGGGAAATCAATCACATGATCAACAAATTAGTAGAAAAAATTAAAAAGACCAACGCACCTATCGTTGTGGGACTCGATCCGATGCTTTCTTATGTGCCGGAGCACATACAAAAAGCAGCGTTCGCTCAGTTCGGTGAGACGTTAGAGGGAGCAGCAGAAGCCATCTGGCAGTACAATAAAGCTATTGTCGATGCAACATACGACCTGATTCCAGCAGTGAAGCCGCAGATCGCGATGTATGAGCAGTTTGGTGTGGCCGGTGTAGCGGCATTCCAGAAGACGGTAGATTACTGTCACGAGAAAGATCTGGTTGTGATCGGAGATGTAAAGCGTGGGGATATCGGTTCCACATCCGCAGCCTATGCGACCGGACATCTCGGAAAAGTACAGATCGGAAGCAAAACATATACCGGTTTTAATGAGGATTTTGCTACAGTAAATCCATATCTGGGAACCGATGGTATCAAGCCGTTTGTGGATGTATGCAAAGAAGAAAAGAAAGGAATCTTTATTCTCGTAAAGACCTCCAATCCATCCAGCGGAGAGTTCCAGGATCGTCTGATCGACGGTCGTCCGCTGTATGAACTGGTTGGTGAAAAGGTAGCAGAGTGGGGAAGCGAATGTATGGGGGATTCCTACAGCTATGTTGGAGCAGTTGTCGGAGCAACGTATCCGGAGCAGGGGGAAGTTCTTCGTAAAGTGATGCCGAAATCGTTCATTTTGGTACCGGGTTATGGTGCACAGGGAGGACAGGGCAAGGATCTGGTACATTTCTTTAATGAGGATGGATTAGGAGCAATTGTAAACTCTTCCCGTGGTATCATCTGTGCTTACAAACAGGATAAGTATAAAGAGCAGGGAATGACACCGGAGAACTTCGCAGATGCCTCCCGTCTGGCAGTCAAAGATATGATCGCAGACATATCCGGAGCACTTGCACAGAGATAAAAATAAAGTTGTGATTTTACAAAAGGGAGACAGTTGGATTTTATGAGCGAAAAATTTCAGGAAAATGTTACGGTGCTGAAGCAGCAGTGCATCGGAAAAGATATCTATGACATGACAATCCAGACGAAGCATATTGCAGGACATGCAAAGGCAGGACAGTTTGTATCATTGTACAGTAATGATGCCAGCAAACTTCTGCCACGTCCGATCAGCCTGTGTGGGATTGATGCAGAGGCAGGAACACTTCGTCTGGTATACCGGGTAACGGGAGAAGGAACCGGAACGGAAGAATTCTCCCGGTTAAAAGCGGGCGATACGATCCGGGTACTGGGACCGCTTGGAAACGGATTTACCGTGGAGCCGGGAAAGAAAGCTTTCCTGATCGGCGGAGGAATCGGAATTCCTCCGATGCTTGAACTTGCAAAGAGCATCAAGGCTGCCGGCACCTGTGAATTTGTCAGTGTGATGGGATACCGGGATGCACAGACGTTTCTTCTGGATGAATTTAAAGAACAGGGAGACTGTTACGTGGCAACGGAAGATGGAAGTGTCGGTGCAAAGGGAAATGTGCTGGATGCCATCAAAGAATATAAGTTAAATGCAGATGTAATATATGCGTGCGGACCGACACCGATGCTGCGGGCGTTGAAAGCGTATGCAGCAGAGCAGGGCATGACCTGTTATATTTCCATGGAAGAACGGATGGCATGCGGAATCGGTGCATGTCTGGCATGTGTGTGCGATTCCAAAGAAAAAGATGCACATTCCAATGTGAAAAACAAGAGAATCTGTAAAGAAGGGCCGGTATTTCTGGCTGAGGAGGTGGATCTGTAATGAATACAAGTGTGGAATTATGTGGTGTTACCTTAAAAAACCCGGTAATGACGGCATCCGGAACCTTTGGCTCCGGAGCAGAATACAGTGAATTTACAGACTTAAACCGGCTTGGTGCGGTGGTTACCAAAGGTGTGGCAAATGTACCGTGGCCGGGAAATCCGACTCCGCGTGTGGCAGAAGTCTATGGCGGGATGCTCAACGCCGTGGGATTGCAGAATCCGGGAATTGATCTGTTCTGTGAGAGAGATATTCCATTCCTGAAAAAATATGATACTAAAATTATTGTAAACGTATGCGGACACTCGACAGAGGAATATGTGGAAGTGGTAAAACGGCTGGCAGAAGAGCCGGTGGACATGCTGGAAATCAATATTTCCTGCCCGAACGTAAAAGAGGGTGGAATTGCTTTTGGACAGGATCCGAAAGCGGTAGAAGCAATCACAAAGGAAATGAAAAAGTATGCAAAACAGCCGGTGATCATGAAACTGAGTCCGAATGTCACAGACATCACAGAGATGGCGCGTGCAGCGGAAGCAGGTGGTGCGGATGCCCTGTCTTTGATTAACACGATCACGGGAATGAAGATTGATATCAACCGGAGAAAATTTGTTCTTGCAAACAAGACCGGTGGGATGTCCGGTCCGGCAATTCATCCGGTAGCCGTGCGTATGGTTTATCAGACGGCACAGGCAGTAAAGGTTCCGATCATTGGAATGGGAGGAATTATGAATGCTGCAGATGCGATTGAGATGATACTGGCGGGTGCGACAGCTGTATCTGTCGGCACCGCCAATTTCCGGAATCCGGCAGTGACCATGGAAATTGTAGAAGGCATTGAGCGCTACATGGAAAAATATCATGTGAGCGATATCAAAGAACTAATCGGTGCCGTTTCGAAATAAAGATATGGTAACTGCTTACTGTTTTTGAATATATTGTACCAGGGATTTCATTTTGGCAGCAATGTTTTCCAGAATCTGTGTGTTTACGGTCTCTGCATCCATTGTTTCGGATGCATGGGCGGTCAGTTCTTCAGAAACTGCGGAAATTGTCTGTACGGAATCTGAAATTGCCTGATTAGAGTTACGCAGATCTGTGGTATTGCTGGTCAGTTCCTCGCAACACAGTAAAAGTAACCGTTAAATAACAGCCGGATCCGTATTTAAGAACAGCATCCGAAACTTTGCGGGGCGGATCGCCTCGCAGGGGTGGGGATGCTGTTTCTTTTTATGATTCGCGCATTGAAAACCCACCGGAAGTATGCTAAAATTTAATAGAAAACTGCGAAATAACAAGGGCAGAATGCCTTTTGATACAGGAGGAAAGTATACAATGGAAAGTTACAAGAGTGAGTTCATTGAGTTTATGGTAGAGAGTGATGTTCTCAAATTTGGCGATTTTACACTGAAGAGTGGAAGAAAATCGCCATTTTTTATGAATGCAGGTGCATACGTGACAGGTTCCCAGTTAAAGAAACTCGGAGAGTATTATGCAAAGGCGATCCACGCCAGTTACGGGGATGATTTTGATGTGTTATTCGGACCGGCATACAAGGGAATTCCACTGGCTGTTGTTACCGCAATTGCATTCAGTGAATTGTACGGAAAAGAGATCCGTTACTGCAGTGACCGCAAGGAAGCCAAGGATCACGGGGCAGACAAAGGCGGATTTTTAGGAAGCAGCTTAAAAGATAAAGACCGCGTGGTGATGATCGAGGATGTGACGACATCCGGCAAGTCCATGGAAGAAACTGTTCCAAAAGTACGTGGGGCTGCAAACGTTGAGATCGTTGGTCTTATGGTCAGCTTAAACCGCATGGAAGTCGGACAGGGCGGCGTAAAGAGCGCACTCGATGAAATTCATGAGAAATATGGTTTTGAAGGAAAAGCAATTGTTACCATGGAAGAAGTGGTAGAATACTTATATAATCGGGAATGTCAGGGCAGAATTGTAATTGATGACACGATCAGGAAAGCAATCGATGCCTATTATGAGCAGTATGGATGCAAATAAGCAAAAAGGTTGTAGGAAAGAGAGACGCATATGAGAAACCGGAGAAGACGTGGCTATAAGTTTACCGAGAAAAAACATTCCAGACAGGGAATATTGGCCACGGTATTAGCACTTGCTCTTCTGGTATGGTATCTTGTGTTCCTGAAGCTTGCTTTTCAGGGAGGCGGTTCGCTGTCTGCTTATTATGGGAGCGCAGGAGTCGTTGCGATGATCGCAACATTTGTTGTTCTTGTCATCGCAGCCAAAAGTCTGCGGGAAGAAGATTCCTTCCAGTTGTTTCCGAGACTGGGACTGGGACTGACCCTTTTGGATATGGTATGCTGGATCGGAACCTATATCTGGGGATTTTTGAGCTAAAAACTATAAGAAGGAAACAAACTATGAGCTTTAGAGAGATCAATCACAAAAATAATGAGGAATACTGGGAACGGCTGGAACTTGTGATGGAGCGCATTGAGGCGGTCAGCGAGGAGGAAGCCTCCAGTGTGGAAGAACTGTACCGGGGATATTTCTTTGAAATGTCGGAACTGTTTCTGGTTTTGTATAAATTAGCAGAAGCGTCCCTGAGTGGAAAACTGGCAGAAATTTCCACGCTGGAAGGGAAAAAGATCAATCGCCGTCTGTATCTGGATGTGCAGGAAGATTATGCGGACAGTTATGCAAACCCGGCATATGCCGTCAGTAAGATGGGCTGGGAATACGGACCGCTGCTCTCGGCATTGGATGCCAGACTGCATGGAATTTATACCAGCTGTATGGAAGGAAATATCCGTTATCTGTGTATTTATGCGGAACTGTTTGTGGAAATTTACAACTGTTTTGAGGATGCACAGAATCTGAATGTGCACGAGATCAGAAAATGCATGTATTCTTTTATGCATGATTACACAGAAATTTTTAATGCGGATGCGATCTGCAGACTGATCGATCCGGAATATGATTATTTCACCCAGATCGTGATGGAAGCGGAGCTGGATTATCCGGCATATCTGTACCGTTATGGTCTGTATATCGGAAAAGATGAGACGGAGTCCGCACATTTTCTGCATTCCTTGACAAAGCAGCAGATGCAGGCAATGGCGGATACATTTACCGAAGGATACCGGATCGGATTTGAAACAACCGGAAAAGATATTTCTAAAAAGTCGGTAGTGGAGATCCGTTATCCGCTGGGATTCGAGCGGATGGTACGCGCCGCCGTACACAATTTTAAAAAGATCGGATTGCAGCCGGTGCTGCGTCCGTACTCTATTTCCCTGAACAAGCAGTTTACTTACGATCACAAAGAGGACCGCGGGCTGTGGCTGGATAAGGCACTCATCGAGCGGGGACTCGAAGTTGACCGTACTGTCTGGGAAAAACACAAAGCGATTGCTCCAAATTACGGAGGACCGGCAGTGATCGAAATTTTCGGGACAAAGCCTTTTTCGCCGGAGCAGAAAGAGGAGCGCGTTACCTATACCGACAAACAGAGGGAAATCGATGTGTATGAGCGCAGCGAGAAGAGCCAGCTGATCAATCATTACATTCACGGGGAGGAACGCAGTTTTACGATTATTGCTTACCCGGTTCCGTCCATCGGAGAAAAATACGAAGAAATCTTTGCGGAAACGGTGCATATCAATACGCTTGATTATATGCTTTACCGCAATATGCAGCAGAAGATCATTGATGTGCTGGATACGGCGGACCGTGTGCACATCAAAGGCTGTAACGGAAACCGCACGGATCTGTATGTAAAGATTCATCCGCTTTCCGATCCTGCCAAAGAGACCGCATTTGAAAACTGTGTGGCAGATGTCAATATTCCGGTAGGGGAAGTGTTCACATCTCCGGTATTGCAGAAAACAGAAGGAAAGCTGCACGTCACACAGGTCTATCTGGGGGAATTCCTTTTCAAGAATCTGGAACTGGATTTTGAAAACGGAAGAATTACAGCTTATTCCTGTACAAATTTTGATTCTGAGGATGAAAACCGCAAGTATATAGAGGACAATATTCTGTTCCATCACAAAACACTTCCGATGGGAGAGTTTGCAATCGGAACAAATACCACCGCATACCGGATGGCACGGAAATATCAGATCGCGGATAAGCTTCCGATTCTGATTGCGGAAAAGACAGGTCCGCATTTTGCGGTCGGAGACACCTGTTACACGTACGATGAGGACAACATGACATACAATCCGGATGGAAAAGCGATCATCGCAAGGGACAATGAAATTTCGATCCGGCGCAAAGAAGATATTTCAAAAGCATATTTTAACTGTCATACCGATATTACGATTCCGTATGATGAGTTAGGAGCGATTACGGTAGTACGTGCAGATGGCACGACGACAGATATTATAAGAAACGGGCGGTTTGTCGTTCCGGGAACGGAACCGTTAAATGAGCCGCTGGATGCAATGGAACCATAAATTTTTTCACATATAGGAGGATATTTAAAATGGCACAAGTAGGAATTGTAATGGGCAGTGATTCAGATATGCCGATCATGGCAAAGGCAGCAGACATCTTAGACCAGCTGGGCGTCAGCTATGAGATGACGATCATTTCCGCACACCGCGAGCCGGATGTATTTTTTGAATATGCAAAGAGTGCGGAGGAAAAAGGATTTAAAGTGATTATCGCAGGTGCAGGTATGGCAGCACATCTGCCGGGCATGTGCGCAGCAATCTTCCCGATGCCGGTCATCGGAATCCCGATGCACACCACTTCTCTTGGCGGAAGAGATTCCCTGTACAGTATCGTGCAGATGCCGACCGGTATTCCGGTAGCAACCGTAGCAATCAACGGCGGAGCAAATGCCGGTATTCTTGCAGCAAAGATTCTTGCAACCAGTGATGCGGATTTACTTGCACGCCTGAAAGAGTATTCTAAAAACTTAAAAGAGCAGGTTGAGGCAAAGGATGCCAGATTGCAGGAAGTGGGATATAAGAACTACTAATTAGATTTATTAACATTTATGATTGGTAAAATCGAAAAATACCCGATATACTATAAGCGACAATAATAGATTAAAACACAGATATTAGGAGGAAAAATAAATGGATTACAAGAACGCGGGCGTAGATATCGAAGCAGGATATGAGTCAGTGGAACTGATGAAGAAGTTTGTAAAGGGAACCATGCGTCCGGAGGTATTAGGCGGACTTGGCGGATTTTCCGGTGCTTTTTCGCTGGATGCGATCAAGAATATGGAAGAGCCGGTTCTTTTATCCGGAACCGATGGATGCGGAACCAAGGTAAAACTGGCTTTCCTGATGGACAAGCATGATACGATCGGTATTGATGCCGTTGCAATGTGTGTCAACGATGTAGCCTGTGCCGGTGGTGAACCGTTATTTTTCCTGGATTATATTGCATGTGGAAAAAATTATCCGGAGAAAATTGCAACGATCGTAAGCGGTGTGGCAGAGGGTTGTAAGCAGTCCGGATGTGCACTGATCGGTGGAGAGACTGCAGAGCATCCGGGACTGATGCCGGAGGATGAGTATGATCTGGCCGGATTTACCGTAGGTGTGGTTGACAAGAAGGATATCATTACCGGAGAAGACGTAAAAGCCGGGGATGTGCTGATCGGTATGGCAAGTTCCGGTGTACATTCCAATGGATTTTCTCTCGTGCGCAAGATTTTCCGTATGGACAAAGAAACCTTAAATACATATATGGATGAGCTTGGAACAACGCTTGGCGAGGCTCTTCTTGCTCCGACCCGTATCTATGTAGGCGCATTGAAGTCTATCAAGAACGCCGGAGTACGTGTGAAAGCCTGCAGCCATATTACCGGTGGTGGTTTCTATGAGAATATTCCACGTATGCTTCCGGAAGGAAAGCATGCCGTAGTGGAAAAGAACAGCTACCCGGTTCCTCCAATCTTTACCCTTATGGCAAGAGAGGGAAATGTAGATGAGCATATGATGTACAATACTTACAACATGGGACTTGGAATGGTTCTTGCAGTCGATCCGGCAGACGTGGACAAGACGATGGAAGCAATCAAAGCAGCCGGAGATACTCCATATGTGGTTGGTAAGATCACAGACGGAGAGAAGGGTGTAACATTATGCTAAAAATCGCAGTATGTGTATCCGGCGGCGGAACCAATCTGCAGGCCATTATCGATGGAATTGAACAAAAAACAATCACAAATACAGAGATTGCGGTAGTGATCAGCAATAATCCGGGAGCATACGCTTTGGAACGTGCAAAAAAGCACGGAATTGAGGCAGTATGCATCAGCCCGAAGGAGTATGAGAGCCGTGCGGCATTTAATGAAGATTTTCTGCGCAGACTTGATGCGTATGAGGTGGATCTGGTTGTGCTGGCAGGATTCCTTGTCGTCATTCCGGAACAGATGATTGCAAAGTACAGAAACCGCATCATCAATATTCATCCGTCTTTAATTCCGTCTTTCTGTGGAACCGGATATTATGGGCTGAAAGTGCATGAAGGTGCACTTGCCCGCGGAGTCAAAGTCACAGGTGCCACCGTGCATTTTGTGGATGAGGGAACGGATACCGGTCCGATCATTCTGCAGAAAGCGGTAGAAGTGCAGGAGGGCGATACGCCGGAGATCCTGCAGCGCCGTGTCATGGAACAGGCAGAGTGGAAGATTATGCCACAGGCGATCGACCTGATCGCAAATGGAAAAGTGACGGTGATGGGCAAAACCGTACATATCAGTAAATAGGAAATGCATCACATATAGGAGGATAATCATGAAAGTTCTTGTAATTGGAAGCGGTGGACGTGAGCATGCAATCGTAACAAGTGTTGCCAGAAGTCCGAGAGTTGACAAAATATATTGTGCACCTGGAAATGCAGGAATTGCAGCTTTGGCAGAGTGTGTGCCGATCGGAGCCATGGAGTTTGACAAGCTCGT
>UMGV01052097.1_pt1 | contig 20713 bp, 16 predicted proteins | sample 1965361 | NCBI WGS metagenome assembly UMGV01 (sample SAMEA4836081, study PRJEB28245) | human gut metagenome | biome: gut microbiome; material: fecal sample | place: Denmark | collected 2008
TTCACGCCGATTCTCGCGCCGATGGCGCGTGGCATTCTCGCCACCGTTTCCGCCAAACTCACCGACAAAGCGCTTGGCATGACGGATGCCGAGATCCGCCAGGTCTGGCTGGACGCATATGAAGGCCAGGATTTCATGGTGGTGCTGTCTGAAGGCGTAATGCCGGCCACCGCCAACATCATCGGTTCTAACGCGGCCCACATTCAAGTGGTCGTCGACCATCATGCCGGCCGCCTGCTGGCATTCGCGGCCATCGACAACCTCAACCGAGGAACCGCCGGACAGGCCGTGCAATCGCTGAATGTGGCATTGGGACTTCCTGAGGATGCAGGATTGACGAAGATTGGAGTGGCACCGTGAGCGTAACGTTCGCACAAGGTTTTTCCGCAGCTGGCGTGGCAGCTGGCATTTCCGCGGTCGAAGGCAAGAAGGATCTGGCTCTCGTGGTCAACAATGGACCGCTTGACGCCGCTGCCGGCGTGTTCACCTCGAACCGTTTCTGCGCGGCTCCTGTGCAGTGGTCGAGGAACATCGTATCCGACGGCCATGTGAAGGCCGTGATTCTGAACTCCGGCGGCGCCAACGCATGCACCGGCAAGCCAGGATACGAGCAGTCCAAGGCCACCGCTGAAAAGGTCGCCAGCCTCATCGGCGCCAAAGCCGAAGACGTGGCCGTATGTTCCACTGGTCTCATCGGCGAATTGCTGCCGCTCGACAACGTGCTGTCCGGCGCGGACAAGGCATTTGAAACCCTTGCCGATACCGCCGAAGCCGGAGCCGATGCGTCGCACGCCATCATGACCACCGACACCAAGCCGAAAACCGTCGAGCTGGAAGGTTCCAACGGCTTCCGTATCGGTGGCATGGTCAAGGGTTCCGGCATGATCGCCCCGCAGCTGGCCACCATGCTGTGCGTCATCACCACCGATGCCGTCGTGACCGCCGGACAGCTTCAAGCCGCCTTGAACGCCGGAGTCGAAATGTCGTTCAACCGCATCGACGTGGACGGCTGCATGTCCACCAACGACACCGTGCTGCTGCTGGCTTCCGGCGCGTCCGGCATCGAACCGGAACCGGACGAGTTCAACGAGCTCGTGGCCAAGGCCACCGCCTCGCTCGCCCGCCAGATCATCGGCGACGGCGAAGGCGCAAGCCATGACATCCGTGTCAAAGTTACCGGCGCGACCACCGAAGAAGCCGCTCTGGCATGCGGCCGCGCGGTCGCAGCGTCCAATCTGCTCAAATGCGCCATCTCCGGCAACGATCCGAACTGGGGCCGTATCGTCAGCTCCCTCGGCACCGTGCCGTCCGACGTCGCACCATACGATTCCGAAAAGGTCACGGTGGACGTCAACGGCGTACGCATCTGCGAAAACGGCGGAGCCGGACGCGACCGCTCCGAAGTGGACATGACCCCACGCGAGGTGCACATCGACATCGACCTGAACGCCGGAGAAGCGGAAGCGACCGTCTGGACCGACGATCTGACCCACGAATACGTACACATCAACGCTGACTACGAAAGCTGATCGAATAGGAATGGCCAAAGAACTCAAAGGACCTGGATTCCACTTCGACGTGCACACCGACCTGCGCGCCGACCAGAAGGCGGAAGTGCTTATCGAAGCGCTGCCGTGGCTGGAGGAATTCGCCGGACAACGCATCGTCATCAAATATGGCGGCAATGCGATGATCGACGATCATCTGAAAGCCTGCTTCGCCGAAGACATGGTGTTCCTGCGTCAGGTGGGACTGCACCCGGTCGTGGTGCACGGTGGCGGTCCGCAGATCTCCCAAATGCTTAAGGCCCTGGGTATCAAGTCCGAATTCAAGGGCGGATTGCGTGTCACCACTCCGGAAGCCATGGATGTGGTCCGCATGGTGCTGACCGGCAAGGTGTCCCGTGAACTCGTTGGCCTGATCAACGCGCACGGTCCATTCGCGGTCGGACTGTCCGGCGAGGACGGCGCCCTGTTCTCGGCCATGCAGCGCAAACCGGTCATTGACGGCAAACCCACCGATATCGGCTTGGTCGGCGACGTGGTAAGCGTCGACGCGTCCGCCGTGGAGGATCTAATCAACGCCGGACGTATTCCGGTGGTCTCCTCCGTGGCGCCGAATGAAGACGATGCCACCGAAGTGCTCAACGTGAACGCCGACTCCGCCGCGGCCGCCCTTGCCGCGGCCCTTGGAGCCAGCAAGCTGGTCGTGTTGACCGACGTCGATGGTCTGTATGCCGATTGGCCGGACCGCGACTCCCTGATTGGCCGCATCGGCGTGGAGAATCTGCGCGATATGCTCCCCGACCTGGAAAGCGGCATGCGTCCGAAGATGGAAGCCTGCGTGCGCGCCATCGACGGGGGTGTTCCGCGGGCCCATATCATCGACGGTCGCAAACCGCATTCCATCCTGAACGAGATCTTCACCACCGACGGCATCGGCACCATGGTCGTGCCCGAGGACGGTATTGAAATGAGGAGTTCCTATGGCAACTGAACAACTGGAAACACTCGGCACTGAAGATGCCAAGTGGCTGGGAGAGTACTCCCAGGTGCATATGAACGTGTTTGGCACGCCCCTGCGCGTGATGGACCACGGTGAGGGCGCCCACATCTGGGATGTCGACGGCAATGAATATCTCGATTTCCTTGCAGGCATCGCCGTCAACGCACTCGGATACGCCCATCCGAAGTGGGTGAAGGCCGTCAGCGAGCAGGCCGCCAAGGCCGCGCATGTGAGCAACTACTTCGCCACCGAACCGCAGATCAAGCTCGCCGCCAAACTCGTCAAGCTCGCGGGCGCTCCGGAAGGTTCCCGCGTCTACTTCGGCAATTCCGGCGCGGAAGGTAACGAGGCGGCGCTGAAGCTCGCCAAGCTCTACGGGCGCACCCTGCCGGGCGCGTCGCCTGAGATCGGCGGCAAACCGGCACGCATCATCTCCATGACCCACGGTTTCCACGGCCGTACCATGGGCGCGCTGTCCGCAACGTGGAAGCCCGCCATCCGTGAGAAATTCGAGCCGCTGGTACCGAACATCGAATTTGTGGAGGCCGGCAACGTCGAAGCCTTGCACGACGCTTTCGCCGAAACCGGCCAAGGCAAGTACGGCAAAGGGCCGGTCGCGGCCGTCATCATGGAGCTTATCCAGGGCGAGGCCGGTGTGATGCCGCTCGGAGCGGACTATGTGAAGGCCGCCCGCAAACTATGCGACGAACATAAGGCACTCCTCATCATCGACGAAGTGCAGACCGGCATCGGACGCACCGGAGCATGGTTCGCCTTCCAGCGTGAGGATCTTTCCGGCGGTGTGACCCCGGACATCGTCACTTTCGCCAAGGGCGTTGGCGGTGGTTTCCCGATGGGCGGCATGATTTCCTTCGGCGCCGAACTGTCCGCGCTGTTCACCCCGGGTTCCCACGGCTCCACTTTCGCAGGCAATCCATTGGGCGCTTCGGCGGCATTGGCAACGCTGGGAGTCATCGAAGAGGACAACCTCGTGAACAACGCCGAAGAACGCGGCAAGCAGCTGCGCGACGGTATCGCCTCCTGCGGTAATCCGCTATTCGTCTCCGTGCGTGGCCGTGGCCTGCTCGACGCCATCGAACTTGCCCACCCCTGCTCGCATGCGGCCATGAACTGGGCTTTGGAACACGGTCTCATCGTCAATGCGGTGGCTCCGAATGCGTTGCGTCTCGCCCCGCCGCTGGTCATCACTGCTCAGGACGTCGATCAAGCGGTGTCCATCCTCGCCAAGATTCCGTCCGACCTGCCTAACGACTGATCTCGGACGAACCCGAAGAATTTGAAAGGAGCCTCTATACCAATGGCAACCCCTGAACTGCGCCATATGCTGCGCGATGACGATCTGAACCACGAAGAACAGAAGCAGGTGCTGGAACTGGCCATCAAGTTCCACAAGAACCGTTTCTATCACCAGCCGTTCGCTGGCCCGCAGGGCATCGCCGTGATTTTCGACAAGCCCAGTACCCGTACCCGCTCCAGCTTCTCCATTGGCGTGGCCGAACTCGGTGGCTATCCGCTGGTCATTGACAAGTCCGGCTCCCAGCTGGGCCGTGGCGAACCGGTGGCCGACACGGCTCGCGTGCTTGACCGTATGGCCTACGGCGTGGTGTGGCGCACCTTTGGTCAGGACCGTGTTGCGGAAATGGCCAAGTACTCCACCCATCCGGTGGTGAACGCACTGACCGACGAATTCCATCCGTGCCAGATTCTTGCTGACTTCCAGACCATCGCGGAACATCGCGGCGGTGTAGACAACCTCAAGAACCAGACCATCGCCTATCTTGGCGACGCGGCCAACAACATGTCCAACTCCTACCTGCTCGGCGGCGCTGTGGCGGGCATGAACGTGCGTGTGGCAGGACCGTACGGATACCTGCCGGATCCGCAGATCGTTGCCGATGCCGAAGCGATTGCCTCTGAGACCGGCGGCTCCATCCTCGTCACTACTGATCCGAATGAGGCTGTTGCCGGAGCCGATTGCGTCTTCACCGACACGTGGGTCTCCATGGGCGAGGAAGCGGAATACGCTGTCCGTTCCAAGCCGTTCTGGGATTACCAGGTGAACGCCGAACTCATGGCCAAGGCCAAGGACGACGCCATCTTCCAGCACTGCCTGCCTGCATATCGCGGCAAGGAGGTCACCGCCGAGGTTATCGATGGTCCTCAGTCCGTGGTTTGGGATGAGGCAGGCAACCGTCTGCACGCCCAGAAGGCGTTGCTGACCTGGTTGGCCGGCAAGGCCCGTGGCGATGAAAGCCTGCTGGTCTGATGACTGACCACACTCCCGCGTTGCAGCGTCCTGCCACACGAACCGCTCGACTGAGCGCCATTGAGCAGGCGCTGCTGACGCGCATCGTCACCTCGCAATCGCAACTGTCGCAGATTCTCGCCGACCAGGGCATCGAGGTGACGCAGGCCACGCTGAGCCGTGATCTCGATGAGATTCACGCCACGAAGACCCGTCTTGCCGACGGAACCGTGGCCTACGCCGTCGGCAAACAGAACATTGATGAACATCCGGCTTCTAACCCGGACGCCAAAACCGAGCAGCAGATTAGCCGGGTACTGTCCGGACTGGTCACATCCGTGGCCGCGGCACGTAATCTCGTGGTCGTGCACACACCATCCGGCGCCGCGCAATATGTGGCCAGCGTCATCGATAAGCAGCCCATCGAAGGCGTGCTTGGCACCATCGCCGGAGATGACACGGTCATGGTTATCTGCTCCGAGGATGATGTCGCCAAACGGCGTGCGCAATGGCTGCTTGATGTCGCTTCCAAAGCGTGAATAGCCATATAGTGGACACGACGCACCAAATATGCATAAATATACAGAGCTGTGCATATACTGATGAATAACGTTGGATGTTAGAAAGGGAAACCATGAGCGATCAGAATCGTCTCGTCCTGGCGTACTCCGGTGGTCTTGACACCTCCGTCGCCATTTCGTATCTGAAGGAACGCACCGGCAAGGATGTTGTGGCCGTGTCCCTCGACGTCGGCCAGGGCGGCGAAAGCCTCGAAACCATCAAACAGCGCGCGCTGGCATGCGGTGCGGTCGAAGCCTACGTGGTCGATGCCCGTGATGAATTCGCCAACGAATACTGCATGAAGGCCCTGAAGGCCAACGCCATGTACGAAGGCGTGTACCCGCTGGTCTCCGCCATCTCCCGTCCGCTGATTTCCAAGCATCTCGTCCGTGCCGCCCACCAGTTCGGCGCTGACACCATTTCCCACGGCTGCACCGGCAAGGGCAACGATCAGGTTCGTTTCGAGGTCTCCATCGCCTCCATCGACCCGACGCTGAAGGCCATCAGCCCGATTCGCGACCTGTCTCTGACCCGCGACGTCGAGATCGCCTTCGCCAAGGAACACAAGCTGCCGATCGTGCAGACCGAGAAGAGCCCGTTCTCCATCGACCAGAACGTGTGGGGCCGCGCCATCGAGACCGGTTTCCTCGAGGATCCGTGGAACGGTCCGACCAAGGACTGCTACTCCTACACCGACGATCCGGCGTTCCCACCGGTCGAGGATGAGGTCGTCATCGAATTCAAGCAGGGCGTCCCGGTCAAGATCGACGGTCATGACGTCACTCCGCTGCAGGCCATCGAAGAGATGAACCGTCGTGCAGGCGCGCAGGGCATCGGCCGTATCGATTTGATTGAGGATCGTCTGGTAGGCATCAAGTCCCGCGAGCTGTACGAGGCTCCGGGCGCAGTGGCGCTGATCACCGCCCACCAGGAACTCGAGAACTGCTGCCTCGAACGCGAGCAGCACCGCATCAAGCGCGACATCGACAAGCGCTGGGCCGAACTGGTCTACGACGCGCAGTGGTTCTCCCCGGCAACCCAGTCCCTGAACGCCTTCATCGAAGACACCCAGAAGTACGTCTCCGGCGAGATTCGCATGGTTCTGCACGGTGGCCGCGCCGTCGTGACCGGCCGTCGCTCCGACAGCTCGCTGTACGACTACAACCTGGCCACCTACGATTCCGGCGACAGCTTCGACCAGAAGTCCTCCAACGGCTTCATCGACATCTATGGTCTGCCGAGCCGCGTGGCCGCAGCCCGCGACGTCAAGTTCGGCAACGGCATCGAGGTCCCGGAGAACAGCGTCGAGTAAGCATCATCCGGATTCACGTTGTGAATCGTCTTGATAATGGGGGAGAGCGTACCGTCGGGACCATCCTGACTGGTAAGCTCTCCCTCAGTCATATCTGCAAGGAGATTTGGAAAAACAATGACCGAGAGCACTACTAATGGTGAGCATCTTGCCCTGTGGGGTGGCCGTTTCAAGTCTGGTCCGTCGCCGGAACTCGCACGGCTGAGCAAGTCCACCCAATTCGACTGGCGACTCGCCGATGACGATATCGCCGGTTCGCGCGCCCATGCCCGTGCACTGGGCCGCGCCGGACTGCTGACCGCCGATGAGCTGCAGCGCATGGAAGACGCCCTTGACGAGCTGCAGCGCCGCGTGGATTCCGGAGCATTCGCTCCGATCGAGGATGACGAGGACGAGGCCACTGCACTCGAACGCGGCCTGCTTCAAATCGCAGGTGACGAACTCGGCGGCAAGCTCCGCGCCGGCCGTTCCCGCAACGATCAGATCGCCGCGCTCATCCGCATGTGGCTGCGCCGCCACAGCCGCATCATCGCCAAAATGCTGCTCGGTCTCGCCGCAACACTGATCGAGCAGTCCGAAAAAGCCGGTCGCACCGTCATGCCGGGACGTACGCATATGCAGCACGCCCAGCCAGTTCTGCTTGCCCACCAGCTCATGGCCCACGTGTGGCCGCTGCTGCGTGACGTGGAACGTCTCGCCGATTGGGATAAGCGCATCGACGCCAGCCCGTACGGCTCCGGTGCCCTCGCCGGCAACACCCTTGGCCTCGAACCGGTGGCTGTGGCCCGTGAGCTGGGCTTCTCCAAGGTGACCGCCAATTCCATCGACGGCACCGCCAGCCGTGATCTGGTCGCCGAATTCGCCTTCATCGCCGCCATGGCCGGTGTCGATCTGAGCCGCCTGTCCGAAGAGATCATCATCTGGAACACCCAGGAATTCGCGTTCGTGCGTCTTGATGACGCCTACTCCACCGGCTCGTCCATCATGCCGCAGAAGAAGAATCCGGACATCGCCGAACTCACTCGCGGCAAGTCCGGACGACTCATCGGCGACCTGACTGGCCTGCTCGCCACCTTGAAAGGCCTGCCGACAGCCTACGCGCGCGACCTGCAGGAAGACAAGGAAGCCGTATTCGACCAAGTGGACACGCTTGAAGTGCTGCTGCCGGCATTCACCGGCATGGTCGCCACCATGGTCTTCGACAAGGAACGCCTCGAAGCCGAAGCCCCGACCGGTTTCGCCCTCGCCACCGACATCGCCGAATGGCTCGTCAAGAACGGTGTGCCGTTCCGTCACGCGCACGAGCTTTCCGGCGCATGCGTCAAGATTGCCGAAGACCGCGGCCAGGAGCTGTGGGATTTGACCGACGAGGACTTCATCAACGTGTTCAAGGACTTCCTGCCGGCGGACAAGGCCCCGCAGGTGCGTGAAGTGCTGTCCACCGAAGGCTCCGTCTCCGCCCGCAACGGCAAGGGAGGCACCTCCCCGCTGCGCGTGCGCGAACAGATCGTTTCCGCCAAGACCACCATCGAGCAGCTACGCGCCTTCGCCAACTCCGTGTCCGACGGTTCCGCATACAAGTCGCCCGAATCCCTGCTCAAGTAATCCCTATTAAGCAAGGAGCAAAAAGCGGTGCTGTTGACGCGCACGCAGATACGACGGCTGGTCTACGCGCACGGCCGGGAGATTCTGGAACATGACCACATGGCCATCGAAAGGGTCTGCTACCAGCATGGCGTGGTCACCACATTCGCCCATTCCATTCGTGTGGCTTGTCTGTCCGTCTGGCTGGCAGACAGACTGCACCTGTGGAATAGGGTTGATCTACGTTCGTTGATTCGCGCCGCTTTGCTCCATGATTACTTCCTTTACGATTGGCATGACTGGGACAACGGCACCCATCGGCTACACGGATTCACACATGGTGAAACGGCCATGCGCAACGCCATACGGGATTTCAAACTCAACCAGATCGAACGGGACAGCATCGAACATCACATGTTCCCATTGACTCCCTATCCGCCGAAGTACATCGAAGGATACCTTGTCACCGCGGCCGACAAAATCAGCGCCACGAAGGAAACGCTCTCTTTCGATCGTTTCGACAAACCCGCATCCGAACAACCGACGGACAGGAGCTGATGGCTGTGGCGCTCACACTCGAATATTTGTTCCTTTGGTTCCTGTTATACGCTTTCATCGGATGGGTGTACGAGTCGGTTCTCGTGTCCGTTTCGGAACGTCGATGGGTCAACCGTGGTTTCCTTAACGGGCCGTTGTGCCCAATTTACGGATGCGGCGCGGTGCTTGCGATCGTGCTGTTGCATGACTTCACGAATCCCATCGAGATTTTCCTTATCTCCTCATTCGGCGCGAGCATACTCGAATACATCACCTCTTGGGGCATGGAAAAGCTGTTCCACGCCAGATGGTGGGATTACAGCCATTACCGATTCAACATCCAAGGCCGCATCTGTCTGCTCGGCGCAATCGTATTCGGATTCGGCGGAGTATTGATCATCGATGTGGTCCAGCCGCAGGTCGAACGGCTCACCGCCATGATTCCGCTGCTTGCCGTGCACGTGATATGCGCGGTCGCCGCCATCGTCGTTATCATCGACACCATCGTCACCGTGGTGGGCATCGTCGGCCTGTCCGAGCGTCTCGCCAAATTCAGCGAAGCGGTGCAGGAGCGTGCGGAGAAGGCTGGAGACTCCTGGCAGTGGGGCAAAGAGGAATTCCGCGAGAAGATGCATGATTTGTCGGAATCGTCGCAGGAACGTGTTGCCAATATGCGTCAGCTTGTCTCTTCCGCGTTGAATTGGCAGCAACGTCGTATGATCCGCTCCTTCCCACGCATGCGTTCCACGGACTCCACCAAATACAGCAAGATCATGGAAACCGTGCGTGAGATGCTGCGCCGAAAGTAAGTTTCCACCGGCCACACGTGTCGTATAGCATGTGTCCAAAAACGATTTGCCCCGCCAACCTGCGTTGCGCACGCTGACGGGCAAAATCCCTTTATGCATCACATCGGATAGGGGCTACGGTACTTGCGATGTGGCCGACCCCTTGTAATCGGTGATGCCGGCACCAATGTTCGGATGCTGCGCCGAATACGCCTGGTCCACACAGTAGAACGCCAGAAGCACGACGGCCACAACGGTGAGCTTTCTTGTATCGATACGACTCAGCAAGTTGTCCAATGCAGGAGCCAGCAGATACACGATCGCCAAACCGCCCAAACCAAATGTCAGCAGACCCTCGGCACAGATACGACCATTGAGATTGAGAAAATAACCGGTGTAATCCCACCAGCGTTGTCCTCCGTGGGTCTTCTCCAGATACCAGGACGAGAAGTACTCCAACCCGCCACACAAGACCATGGCGGCCAGGAACTCGAACAAGGGCTTCTTCCTCAACTTCTTCAGCAGAATAAGGATAATCACTCCGCCGGTGCCATAGATCGGCAGCCATGGCCCATGCAGCGTGCCACGATTCACGAACGTTCCTTCGGAAATGAAGGCGAGGCTCACCTCCCATACCCATCCCACGAAACAGAAGATGAAGAACATCATGACCAGATTGACCAACGAATAGCTGCGATCGGAGCTGACGGTGCGGGATTCGCGGAACCGGAACGCCATCGGCGCCGGAGCCAGACGACCAGGATAGATAGCGCCGTCCAGAATCTCCCTGCCGGTATCGATCTGGTGCAGTTGCTCGCGATACTCCTCATACTTGGTCACCGACCGCGCATGCAGGATACGCACGCCCAACCATTCGGACAGGAACCCGACGAAACCGTTCGGCTTGTCCACCGGAACAAGATTGCTGGACAACTGCTCCACCGTTTCGGCAACATCACCATACGCGGCATGCAATGTCTCAGCGGAGGCCTTGCTGTGCAGGTATTCGTCGCTGAGCAGCTCGCTTCCCTCCAATCCCGAATCCTTGGACAATCCGCGCACATGCACGTAATATTCTACGAAAAACGCCGCGTTATAGCCGTTGGAATAGAAGATGCCGCTCAAGCCGAGCGTGAACAGATTGAGCAGCCACCAGCCAAGGAACGACAGGTCGGCCACGAAACACTCCCACTTGTGACCCTTCATCATGCGCCTGGACAGGCTGATGGCCTCCCGTGCCCCGATATTCGGATTTTCGGCGACGATGTAGGGCACCATACGGTAGGAATACGGTTTGATGAACGCGCCGATGATGGTGAACGTCCACAGGAACAGGAACACGTTCTCGAGCAGCATCACCTTCGCCATCGACAACCATTTGCGCGTGGTGATCGGGTAGAGGAAACGGCTCACGGGAAGTTTGTCGTAGGTCCGCCCCTCAAGCAGCATGCGCATCATGACCACCCGGTATGTCTGCTGGACGAACAGCCATACGAAAAGGTAAACGGCCAGGGACACGACGATCGGTACGGCCACGGCGACGCCGTCATTATGCACGATGGAATTGGCCGCATCGGCCATCGACAGAATGACCGAACCCGATGAGAACGAGTTGAGCAGAGACGCGAACACGCCGCGTTTACGCCCCATCATGGCATTGGTGTCGTTTTGCACGATCTGTTCCTGATTGTGCTCCACTTGCCTGCGTGCCTGGCTTTCATCGCCGACAAGCAGGTTCTCCAACACTTTCGACACGTTGTCGGATTGCGCTGTGCCATCCTCCTGCACGGTTGCGGACGGGGAACTGGCGTTCACCGACCATGTCGACGAACTGTAGGCGACACCGAACACCGAAGCGAACAGGCAGATGACGACTATCATCCAATAGTGTCTCTTATAGGCTTTCCTTGCATTGGCCTTCATGCCTTTGCGATCCATGCAGACCTCCCTTCTTCTCGTCGATGAGATTCCATTTTCGATTTTAACCGGCATGTTCCGTGATCGCTTTGATAAAAACATGGAAAACGGCACACGCGGCTGTCTGTGTCTTCTGCGAAACTGTAGGGTGCGTAAAACGCGGTAATGTCCACAATTCGATAGGGAGAAAGCACAGTTATGGCTCACGTCATCGATTTCAAGGAGGCCGGTTTCGATTCCGTCCTCGATGAACTGGAATGGCGCGGGTTGATTTCCCAGTCCACTGACAGGGATCGACTCGCCGAAGCGTTGAACGGAGAGCCCATCACCTATTATTGCGGCTTCGATCCGACCGCCGCCTCCCTGCACATCGGCAACCTCGTTCAGCTCATCAACATGCGCCACCTGCAGGCCGCAGGACACCATCCGATCGCGTTGGTCGGCGGCGCCACCGGCCTGATCGGAGATCCGCGCCAGTCGGGCGAACGCACGCTCAACCCGAAGGATGTCGTGGCCGGCTGGGCCGATCGTCTGAAGAAGCAGATCGGCGGCATCCTCGAGACCGAAGGCAGCAATCCGGTGCGTTTCGTGTCCAACTACGATTGGACCGCTTCGATGAACGTCATCGACTTCCTGCGTGACGTCGGCAAGAATTTCCGTATGGGCACCATGCTCGCCAAGGACACCGTGGCCCGTCGCCTCAACTCCGAGGAAGGCATCTCCTTCACCGAGTTCAGCTACCAAGTGCTTCAGGGCAACGACTTCCTGCACCTGTTCGACGAGTACCATTGCGTGCTGGAGATCGGCGGCTCCGACCAGTGGGGCAACCTCACCTCCGGTCTGGATCTGATCCACAAGGTGCGCGGCGTGGACGTGAACGTGTTCACCAGCCCGATCATCACCGACGCGCAGGGCAAGAAGTTCGGCAAGTCCGAAGGCAACGCCGTCTGGTTGGATGGCACGATGCTCAGCCCCTACAAGTTCTACCAGTTCTGGTTCAACCGTCCCGACAGCGAGATGGAGAACCTGCTCAAGGCGTTCACCTTCCTGCCAAAGGCCGAAATCGAACGGCTTATCGAGGAAAGCAAGACCAATCCGGGCGCGCGTGAGGCGCAGCGCACCCTCGCATGGGAGGTCACCAGCTTCGTGCATGGCGAGGAAGCCACTCGCCAGGCCATCGAAGCTGCCGGCGCGTTGTTCGGACGTGGCGGCGATCTGGCGGACATCGACGAGTCCACGCTTGAGGCCGCTATCGACGGCATGAAGGTCGATGGGGAATTCGCCAAGGTCGCAGCCGGCGACCGTGTGGCCGAGGCTGGTATGAAGGCAGGCCTGTTCAAGTCGATTTCCGAGGCGCGCAAGACCATCAAGTCCGGTGGCGTGTACCTCAACAACACGCGCGTGGAGGATGAGGAACAGACGTTGCAGGAAGGTGACTTCCTGCATGGTCGTTTCGTGCTCATCCGCCGCGGCAAGAAGGCGCTCGGCGTCGTCGAACAGGCGTGAGACGCATAGGCAATCGTAAGTAAATAATCGCAAGTATCTCAAGACCAATAAGGAACAGCATGGCAGAAGAACAGCGCGGATCGCGCGGCAAGTCCTACGGCAACCACAAGTCCTACGGCTCGGGCAGGCCGGGTAACCGCGGTGGCAAGGGATTCAAGCCGCGCGGCAACGGCGGCAAGTCCTACGGACACAAGTCCGGCGGCTTCCACAACGATGACCGTAAGGGCGGATATCGCAAGGGCAATGGCGGCGGATACCGTCGTGGCGACCGCGATTTCCATCGTGATGGCGAAGGCGAAGGTCAGGAGCGTCGTTTCCACAACGGTCCGCGCAAGTTCAACCGCGATGGCGAGCGTCGTGACGACCGCCGCGGCGGCTATCGTGGCAATCGCGGCGACAATCCGCGCTACCAGCGTGATGGCGAGCGTTCCGGTTTCCGCCATGATGACCGTCGCGATGGCGAGCGTCGCAATTTCCGTCATGACGGTGACCGTCGTGACTTCCGCCGTGACGATGGTGAGCGTCGTGGCGGCCGCAACTTCCACAAGGACGGCGATCGCAGAGACTTCCGCCGCGGGGAGCGCCGTGATGGCGAGCGTCGTAATTTCCGTCGTGATGATCGTCGTGACGGCGATCGCAGGGATTTCCGCCGTGACAACCAGCGTCGTGACTTCCACAAGGACCGCGACCAGCGTCCGGAAGGTGAGGAGCGCCGCGAATTCACCCGTGAAGAGAAGATGGAGTACCGCGAGGCGAAGCGTGGTGAATACCTGTCGAAGCCGCGTCGCAATTCCGACGGCACGATGAGCTTCCCGTCGCAAAACCCGTACACGCATCGTCGCCCGGGCGAGCCGAAGATGCCGAAGGGCATCGAGTGGAGCATGCTGTCCACCGATGACCGTGAGCGTCTGCGTGGCCTGTCCAAGGAACATGCGGAGAACATCGGCCTGCACATCCTCGCCGCCTACACGCTTGAGGAAAGGGATCCGGAGCTGGCGCTCGAACACGCCAAGTGGGTGGCGCATCAGGCTTCCCGTATTGATTTCGCGCGTGAGACCCTTGCGTTCGTGGCCTACCGTCAGGGCGATTACAAACTTGCCCTGCGTGAGTTCCGCACCGCGTTCCGCATGAACGGTTTCCTTGACTATCTGCCGTTCATCGCCGACTGCGAGCGTGGCATGGGCGAGCCGAAGAAGGCCATCGAAACCGCCATGAGCGATGACGCGAAGTATCTGCGCGGCGAATCCAAGGCCGAGATGTTCCTCGTGTACGCGGGCGCGCTGGGCGACCTCGAGCTGTGGGATAAGGCCATTGAGATCGTGCATACGCTGGGCCGTTCCAAGGGCCTGGCCGGCGAATACCGCATGCGTGCGGTGCAGGCCGAACAGTACTTCCTCGAGCAGGCCGGACGCTCCGATGAGGCCGTGGCTCTCGACCAGCTGCTTGACAAGCTTGAGCTGCAGTACGCCGATGCCGAAGAGGACGAGACCTCCGACGATCTGGTCATCGAATACGACATGCAGGAATTGAACGACGAGCTTATGGACAAGCTCGGCATTTCCGAAGATGACGCCCAGTATGCGCCGGAAGACGAGGATGAGGACGATTCCGAGGCCGTCGACGAGAACGGCGAGACCAACGATGAGACCCAGCTTGATGCCGAAGCGGCCAAGGAAGGCGCCGAGTCCGACGACGAGCCTGCCGGTGACGGCGAAAACGCGGGCGACTCCGAAGACGACCAGACTGAGGATGAGGTCGAATCCGCAGCCGATTCCGACAACGAGTGAGGTGCGGCAAAACAATGCTGAAATCCACAACCCGTCCGCTGAGCGAAGCCTACCAGCTGGCGCTGCTTGATCTTGACGGCGTGGTCTACCGTGGCAAGAATCCGGTGGAACATGCTGCAGAGAGCATCCGCAAGGCCGAAGGCCTCGGCATGACGGTGGAATACACCACCAACAATTCCTCCCGACTGCAATCCGTGGTGGCCGACCAGCTTAAAGGCTTCGACCTTGACGTCGAACCATGGCAGGTCATCACCTCGTCCGTGGTGGCTGCCCGCATGGTGGCCCGTGCGGTGCCGCAAGGTGCGAAAGTGTTCGTGCTCGGCGCACAGCATCTGCGTGAGGAAGTCGCCAAGCAGGGTCTTGAAGTGGTTGATTCCGCCGAAGACAAGCCGGTCGCGGCCATCCAAGGCTGGTACCCGGACATGTCTTGGAACCAGATGGCGCAAATTGCCTACGCCGTAGAACAGGGCGCCACGTATTTCGTGACCAACCGCGACCTGACCATTCCGCGTGAGCTGGGCATCGCCCCCGGTTGCGGTTCCATGATCATGGCCGTCATCAACGCCACTGGTGTGGAACCGGTTTCGTCCGCAGGCAAGCCGGAATCCGCCATGTACGACGAAGCCCGACTGCTTGCCGCGCATGATGGTGCCGAACCAGTGGCCAAGGAAGCATGCCTCGCCATCGGCGACCGCCTCGATACCGATATCGAAGCCGGCAACCGTGGCGGCTATGATTCCCTGGCCGTGCTGACCGGCGTCACCAATCCGCATGAGCTGATGTTCGCTCCGGAGCATCTGCGTCCGACCTACATCGCCAAGGACCTGACCGGACTTAACGAGTCGGCCCCCGAAGTCGTGCATGAGGCTGGCGCTTGGAGCTGCCGCGACGTGCAGGCGCGCGTCGACGGCGATCGTCTTTACGTCACCGACATCACCAGCGTCGACGGTCTTCGTGCGGCCTGCGCCGCCATGTGGGATGCGGCGGATCGTGGCCACAGCGTCGACGGCATGATTGTGCCGGAATTCCGAATCGCCTGATTGCCGCACGTGCGTATGCGCAACATGAATGACGATTCCGGTGCCGTCGTCCGACTCGACATCGCGCTGGTGGAGCGTGGCGTCACGGATAGTCGCTCCAAAGCACAACGGCTGATCGAATCCGGCAAGGTCCGGGTGAACGGCATCGTCGCATCCAAAGCGTCGCTCAAAGTCACGGCCGCCGACACGCTTGATGCCGATCTGGGAGACGATTACGTCTCCCGTGGAGCCTACAAGTTGGTCGGCGCGTTCGACATGTTCTCCCAGATTGGCCTGCGTTCCGCGGAAGGATTCGATTGCCTCGACATCGGCGCGTCCACCGGCGGTTTCTGCGACGTGCTTCTGCGACGCGGTGCCGCGCATGTGATCGCGCTCGACGTGGGGCACGGCCAGCTTGACCCGCGCATCGCAGGCAACGAGCGCATCATCGAAATGAGCGGCGTCAACATCCGCGACGTCGAAGCGGATGATCTGCCGTACCGGCCAAGCATGATCGTATCCGACGTGTCATTCATCTCGTTGACATACGTGATTCCCGTCATCGCGCGCATCGCCGCGCCCGGCGCACACGTCGTGCTGCTGGTCAAACCGCAGTTCGAAGTCGGCAAAGGCAACCTCGGCAAAAACGGCATCGTGGAAAGCGAAACCTTACGCAAACAGGCGCTCGACACCGTCACCGCCTGCGCGAAAGCCAACGGACTGGATGTACGCGCCACGGCGGTCTCACCGATCGAAGGCACGCACGGCAACATCGAGTATCTGCTGTATGCAGTGGCGTAAACCGTTCTCCGCCAATCGATAGCGTAAAAATGAAAGGCCGGCAGCCCATATGAAAAATCCCATATGGACCGCCGGCCTTTTGCATGTTCCGCGGGCCTAGCCCCTCAAAAACTTGTCGATCTGATCCTGCTTGCCCATGATGATGAGCTCGTCGTTACGGTGCATAATCAGCTCTTTCGAACCGTATTCGAATTCCTTGCCCGGCGATTTGACACCGACCACGGTGATGCCGAACCGTTCATGCACGCGCGCATCCTCGATGGAGTAACCGACGACATGCGGGGGAGTGTGGATCTTCACCACGCTGTACGCGCCTTCAAGCTCGATGTAGTCCAGATAGTTGCCGGACACCAAGTGCCCTACGCGTTTGCCGGCATCGGTCTCCGCGTTGATGATGTGCCGTGCGCCGATGCGCTGCAGAATGCGCGCATGCTCCTTGGACACCGACTTCGCCCAAATGTCGGAGATGCCCGCGTCCAACAGATTGCCGGCGGTGATGACGGACGCTTCGACGCTGTCGCCGATGGCTACGACCGCCGTGTCGAAATCGGATGCGTTGATCTGCTCCAACGCCATCACGTCGGTCATGTCGGCCTGCACGGTGGGAATCTGCGACGACCAGCGGTTCACCAGTTCGCCGTCCTTGTCGACGGCGAGCACATCCTGTCCCATCGCATCCAATGTGGTGGCTACGGAACTGCCGAAACGGCCGAGTCCTACCACAAGAACGCTTCTGGTGTTGTTAGCCATGATTGTTCGCGTACCTTTCGATGTTCTGTTCCGGATTCAAGTATAGGAAGTTGCGGGTATAGAAACCGTATCGACGAATCCGCTCAGCCGACCACGATCTGCTCGGTGGGGTAGCGGACCGGCTCCACATTGCGCGGTCTGGAGATCGCATAGGCAATGGTAAGCGGCCCAAGCCTGCCGATGAACATGGTGGCGGCGAGAATATACAGCACCGTCGGATTGGACGCACTCGCTACGCCGACCGAATAGCCTCCCAGACCGAACGCGGAGCAGGTGTCGAACAGTGCATTGGACAGGGAGCATCCGGTGATGGCCATCAATGTCATGGACACTATGGTGACGAGTGCCAGACATGAGGTGGTGACGGCCACGGCCGTCATGACGGCTTGCGAATGGATGCGACGATGGAATGCGTTGACGTCATGGCGTCCGGTGAACGCGGCGCGGCAGGTCAGCAGAATCACTGCGAGCGTGGTGACGCGGATGCCGCCTGCGGTCGAAGTGCTGCCGCCGCCGATGAACATGACGATGGACAGGAACACCTTCGTCGCGTCGCTCACGCCCGGCATCCACGACAAATCGAAGCCGGAGCTGCGGGGCATGACGGCCGCCACCATCGCATGCCACAACCGCGGTTCCACGCCTTCGGTGGCGAACAGCAGTTTGTTGTTCCATTCCATGAGGAGGAACCAGGTGAACGAGGCGAGCACGATGCAGAACGTGGTGGTCAGCGTGAGCTTGGTATGCAGGCTCCAACGCTTCGGCGGACGATGGTTGCGCCATGAGCGCATGAGGTTAAGCAGGACGGGAAAGCCGAGCGTGCCGCAGAACGCGCTGACGAGGATAGGCAGGCCAACAGCCCAATTGTTGACATGCAGGCCGGCGCCGTCAGGGGTGAAGCCGGCGTTGTTGTATGCCATGACCGCGAAGAACAACGATTCCCACAGCGTGTGCCGCACATTGCCATGATTGACTTTGTACAGGCCGGGGAACAGCGCCACGAACGTGATGCCTTCGATGGTGAACGCGGTGGCGATGACCACGGTGAGCACGCCCTTGATCTCGCCGAGTTTCGTGGTGCCCAGCTCGTTGGCCGTCAGCAGCTTTTGCGTGGCCTTGAGATGGTGGTTCACGGCCAAGGCGATGAGTGAAGCGAACGTCATGACACCCAAGCCGCCCATCTGCACGGAGAAGATGAGCACGGCCTGGCCGAAAGCGGACCAATGCGTCGTCGAATTGACGATGGAGATGCCACACGTCGAAATCGCGGAGATCGCGGTGAAGAACGCGGTGGTGAATGTCGTTTGCTCGCCTTTCGGCGTGGCGGTGGGCGTGAGCAGGAGCAGCGTGGACAATGCGCCCAACATCATGAAGTACAGGATGGTCAGACGTCCGGGATGTGTGGTGAGTCTGTGCATTAGGCTGCGCTTGCGCGGCTTGCGCTCCTCCGCCATGGCCTTCTCGAACGTGTCCCCGGAGAACCACCAGGCATAGCCATGTGAGGCCTCGCGATTGGAGGAGGACTCGTCGAAGACGAGGTTGGACATGCTGTTCCTCGCTCCTTGTCTGTATAAACGGTCTTCGTTTCCTTGAGCTATTGTAGGCGGTAGTGTGACGAATGGGCCATGGACGTACCGTTCGACGGTTCCGCGGTGGCTCCGTGGGACTCTTCGGACGTCTGCGGCGTGTTCTGGACACCCGCTGCCGTCATTCGTTCATTTGTTCGACTACACTGGCGGGTAGTGGCACCTCGCATGGGGCGCCCGTTATACGAAAGGGCTTGCGATGATCGGTACCCGACATGCGGTGGTGGTGACGCATACGCGTCTGCGTGAAAGCGGCACGGTGGTCGAAGAAGCCGTCGAGCAGTTGAGACGTGCCAATTTCGAAGTGACGATCATCGACAATATCGAAGCGCCCGAGTTCGGCAGCAGGACGCCCGCCGTGCCGAAGAACACGGAAATCGTGGTGGTGCTCGGAGGAGACGGTACCATCCTGCGCGCAGCCGAACTGGTGCATGCCACCGAAGTGCCCATTCTCGGTGTGAACCTGGGCCACGTCGGCTTTCTTGCCGAATTTGAAAGCTTCCAGATGAGCGAGGCCATCCGCCGGATCGCCGACCATGACTATTCCATCGACGAACGTATGATCGCCCACGTCGACGTATGGCTGCCGGGCGCGACGGAACCCATCGAGGACTGGGCGTTGAACGACATCACGCTGGAACGCGCCGACCGTGGCAAAATGGTGGAACTGTCCATCCGTGTCGACGACGTGGAGATGAGCTCCTTCGGTTGCGATGGCGTGATCGTATCCACGCCGACCGGTTCCACCGCCTACGCGTTTTCCGCGGGCGGGCCGATCATGTGGCCGAATGTGAAGGCATTGCAATTGGTGCCGTTGGCCGCGCACGCATTGTTCGCACGTCCGCTCATCATCGGCTCCGGCTCCACGTTCGCCATCGACATTCTTGACGATTCCACGTCCGACGGTTGGATCTGCTGCGACGGCCGCCGCCAGCGCGCCCTGCCGAAAGGCACACGCATCGAAGTGCGCGAATCGAAATGCACTTTGCGATTGGCGCGACTGTCCGGCGTGCCGTTCACGAACCGTCTCGTCACCAAATTCGACCTGCCCGTCGTCGGATGGCGCGAGCAGGCGCGCAAGACCGGTGGCACGCATCATGGGCAATCGTTCCCTAGAACCGGCAAACCGGAAAGCGGGAAGTGACAGGGCATGCTGGAAGAGCTTGAGATCCACAATCTCGGTCCGATCCGTTCCGCGCTGATCGCCCCGGCAGGCGGTATGACGGCGATCACCGGCGAAACAGGTGCCGGCAAATCGATGCTGCTCAGTGCGATCCGACTGATTTCCGGCGGTCCCTCCGACGGCGGCCGTGTTTCCGTCGGCGCTCAGGAGGCGTGGGCGCAGGGCGTGTTCGAAGTCGCTTCGTCGCCGGCCGCGGTGGCCGCCGCACGGGAGGCTGGCTTCGAGCCAGAGGACGGCGAACTGTTCCTGTCGCGCAAGGTGCCGGCTTCCGGACGATCCCGCAGCATGTTGTCGGGACGTAGCGTGCCTCGTTCCGTGCTTGCTTCCGTCGCCGCCGAATTGGTGACGATCCACGGCCAGGCCGACCAGTTACGTATCGCGACCGTTTCGCGGCAGCGTGAATTCCTGGACCGCTACGCGGGGGATGAAGTGGCGTTGGCCGCCTACGGCAAGACGTGGAACGCGCTGCGCGCAATGGACGAGCGTTTGGAAAGGCTCAGCAGCCAGGAATCGTCCATGCGCCAGCAGGCGGATTACCTGCGTGAGTCAATCGAACGCATCAACCGGGTCGACCCGCAGCCGGGGGAGATGGACGAATTGCGCGCACGGCG